>Ga0207696_1000305_pt1 | contig 56307 bp, 53 predicted proteins | sample KBSS54metaG_FD_184403 | JGI IMG/M metagenome (GOLD analysis project Ga0207696, IMG submission 184403) | Switchgrass rhizosphere microbial communities from Kellogg Biological Station, Michigan, USA - KBS S5-4 metaG (SPAdes) (version 2) | ecosystem: Host-associated > Plants > Roots > Rhizosphere >... | reverse complement strand
TTGTCTGCCGAAGATATCGAGTGGATCATTCCGGGCGAGGACTGGCCGCTGGCCGGCACGCACCGCGGGCACCAGGGCTTGGCGGATTTGCTTCAGAAGGCTTGCGAAATGGAAACTTCATTCCCGACCCCCCCCGAATTTGTAGCGCAGCGAGACCGGGTTCTGATGGTCGGGTTCGCCACGGGGAAAGTTAAGGCCACGAACAGGACGTTCGAGGACCATTTTGTCTTCGCCATGACTGTTCGGAATGGCAAAGTGACAAACATCCGCGAATACATCGACACGCAAGCACTGGCACGCTCCTCCGAGATGGCGTGAGCTGTTGGCGCTATTTCGCCGTAATCACCGACAGCTTGGTAATCCCAGCCCGCTCGATCGAGGCCATCGCCCGCGCCACTTCGCCATAATTCACCCCGTTGTCCGCCTGCAGCTGCACGCGCACATCGGGGTTCTTCGCCTTGCCCGCGTGCAGGTTGAACTCGAGCAGATCCGCCTGGATCTCGTCCTTGTTGATGAACACCTTGCCCTTGTCATCGATGCTCACCACCAGCGGGTCTTTCTGCTCCACCGGCGCCACCGACTCGGTCTTCGGCAGGTTGATCGGAATCGCGTTCGTCAGCAGCGGTGCGGTGACGATGAACACCACCAGGAGCACCAACATGACGTCCACCAATGGCGTGACGTTAATCTCGCTGAGCACTTCATCGCTGTCTTGTGTGGAGAAGGCCATTTCAGGAGGCCTCCTTGACTTGCTGTCCGGCGACGGTCGTGCCTGATTTGCTCAGCACCGGGTGCAGTAGCACGCGGAACGCGTTTTTTTGCGCCAGGCTGTAGAAGTCGTGGGCGAAGTCATCGAGGTCGGCGGCGGTCAGCTTCAGGCGGCGCAGGAAGTAGTTGTAAACCAGCACTGCCGGCACCGCGACGGCGATCCCCACACCGGTGGCGACGAGTGCGGCACCGATGGGCCCGGCCACGGTTTCCAGACTCGCCGAGCCCGCTGCACTGATGCCTTTCAACGCCGACATGATCCCCCACACCGTGCCGAACAGGCCGATGAAGGGCGAGGTGCTGCCGATACTGGCGAGAATTGCCAGGCCGCTTTCCAACGAGCGACGCTCTCGCACGATCTGCTGGCGCAGGGCGCGTTCGAGACGGTCTTGATGGTTGATCGACTGACTGAGATCGCTGTTCTGGTTGTCGCTGACTTGAATCGCCGCATAACCGGCCAGCGCGACGCGGGCTGCCGCGCCGGGCTGGTTGTGGGCGAGTTCGGCTGCCGAGTCGAGGCTGGAGGCAGCCCAAAAGTGTTTATGGAATTTTCGATCCTGCGTCTTGAGCCGGGTGAACTGTACGCCCTTGAGCAAGGCAAGGCCCCAGGTGGCCACGGAAAAGAGGATCAACAGCCAGATGACGGTATGTTCGATGGATTCGAAGGGGGATGCGATCAGGTTCATGTTCGGGCTCTCCAACAAGGCTATGGATCGGTTGTAGCGATGCGCCTTTTGTCAGGTGGCCCGCGGTTCTATCGATGGGGTTGAGTTACTTGATTTTGAAGTCGATGGGCACGCTGACCCAGCCGTCCTGGGCAATATCCCCCTGCTTGGCCGGCACGAAACTCCAGCGCTTGACCGCAGCCAGTGCGGCGTCATCGAGTTGATCTCGGCCACTGCTTTTCTGGATCTGGATTTCACCGGGTTTGCCGCTGGCCAGGACATGCACCCGCAGCAGCACCGTGCCTTCCCAGCCGCGACGCATTGCCAGCGAGGGGTATTCCGGCGCCGGGTTCTTCAGGTAACCGGCACTGGCGGACGCCGGGGTCACCGGTTTCGGTGCCGGCGGTGCTGGGGGCGCAGGCGTGGCGAGCGGTTGTGGCGGCGCGGGCGGTGCCGGGGGTTGCTCTACCGGTTTGGCCACGGGTTTAGGCACCGCTTTAACCACGGGCTTTGGTTTGGGGATGGGTTTAGGTGGCGGTGGTTTCACAGCCAGCTCATCCTCAACCGGTGGTGGTTCGACCACGGGTTGGGGAATCGGCTCGGGCGGTGGCGGCACCACCACCGGTGGTGCCGGCTGCGAGAACTCGATAGTCATCGGCGGAATTTCCGGTGGCACCACTGACAATGCCGGCGCGGGTGTCTGGTTGACCCAGACAATCACCGCGCCATGCAGCACCAGCGCGAACACGCCCAGCAAGCCCCCTTCGCGACGACTCAATACACGCTTGGGCGTGCTGTGCAGCCGCGACAGTGCCAGGGGTTCGCGGAAAACCCGGCCAAGGTCGAGCAGCTCGCCACCGGGTGCCGGGTGCCGAAACACCTCCAGGGCACTTACGGAGCTATGGACATTGCCCATTCATTGACTCCTGTAAACATTCAAATTGAACACGCGCCTGGACCCGGACTAACGTGCCGGTTCCAATTGCGTCAATGTCAAAGGCACCAGGGAAAACACTTGATCATCCGTTAGTTTTTGCCCATCGACACGATGAGGGAAAATGTTCTTTTCCACGAACAAGTCATCGACTTGCTGTAGCGCCTGAACATCCCGAGGTTCGAGCGGCAACAGCGCTTCGTCACCCCAGCTGCGTAGTCGCTGCGAGACTTCCAGTGGAATATCGTTGACCTTGGCGAACACTCGCGCATATTCGTCGGGGTGTTGCCGGGCCCATTCGAAGGCCTTGGCGAAACGCTGCAACACGTCGCTAAGTGCTTTGCGCTTGAGTGGGTCGGTGAGCACTTCATCGGAAGCCGTGATGAAGGTCAGCCCGGTGTTGATCCCCTCGCCGCTGATCAGCACCCGCGCGCCCTGCTGCTCGGCAAATGCCTGATAGATACCGAAGGTGGCCCAGGCTTCGATCTTGCCGGCGTTGAATGCGGACAAGGCATCGGTCGGCAGGACGAACCCGACCTTGACGTCTTTCTCATCGACCCCGGCATTGGCCAGCACGCGAATCAACAGGTATTGGGAAATGCTGCCGCGGGCCGAAGACACCACGACATTGCGGCCTTTCAAGTCGGCCACGGTGCGGATATCCGAATCGGTTGGAACCAGGATTGCAATGCCCCTCGATTGACTACGTCGTACCGCGACGATGCGCAGTGGCGTGCCCCCGGTCGCGGCGGCAAGCACCGGGGTGTCACCGGCCGGCCCCAGATCGACGGCACCGGCGCGCAAAGCTTCGAACAAGGGAGCGGCACCCTGGAAGTTCGCCCATTCAACGTTGTAGTCGATGCCCTCCAACGGTATGATTTCTGAGGATTTCATCGCAGGGATCGCCCATGAAGCGCTTTATCCAAGGTGAACATCGAGGCCAAGGCACCTTACTTCCCGAAAGCCTCGACGACTACGTCAGCGATACCAATCCGGTGCGCGTAGTCGACGTCTTCGTCGATGAACTCGACCTGGTCAGTCTGGGTTTTGACGGTGCTATTCCTGCTGACACAGGCCGGCCTGCTTACCACCCCGCAATCCTGCTGAAGATCTATATCTACGGTTATCTCAACCGCATCCAGTCGAGCCGACGTTTGGAGCGAGAAGCCCAACGCAACGTCGAGCTGATGTGGCTGACCGGGCGTTTGATGCCGGATTTCAAAACCATCGCCAACTTCCGAAAAGACAACAGCAAGGCCATTCGAGGGGTCTGTCGCCAGTTCGTTGTGCTGTGTCAGCAGTTGGGACTATTCGGCGAACATCTGGTCGCCATCGATGGCAGTAAATTCAAAGCAGTCAACAACCGCGATCGCAATTTCACCAGCGCCAAACTGAAGCGGCGAATGGAAGAAATTGAATCGAGTATCAACCGTTACCTGTCGGCACTCGATGCTGCCGATCGGCAAGAACCCACCGCTTCCGAGCCCAGCGCCGTGCGGCGGGAAGAGAAAATCGCCAAGCTGAAAATGCAAATGAAGGAGCTTCAAGCGATCGAAATCCAGCTCAACGAATCCCCGGATAAACAGGTCTCACTGACCGATCCAGACGCCCGTTCCATGATGACGCGTGGCACTGGAATCGTCGGGTACAACGTGCAGACAGCGGTCGATACCAAGAACCATTTGATCGTTGCGCATGAGGTGACCAACGTCGGTTCCGACCGCGATCAACTCAGCTCGATGGCCAAGCAAGCCCGCGAGGCGATGGCATCAGATACGTTGTCGGTAGTGGCTGACCGAGGTTACTTCAAAAGCGAACAAATCCTGGCCTGTCACGATGCAGGCATCACCGCCTATGTGCCCAAGCCGATGACCTCTGGAGCCAAGGCTGACGGGCGTTTCAATAACGATGCCTTCATCTATGACGCGGCAAAAAACGAATACATTTGTCCAGCTGGCGAAGCGCTGATCTGGCACTACTCCTACGTTGAAAAAGGCCTGAAGCTGCATCGTTACTGGAGTTCGAAATGCCAGCGCTGCGCGTTGAAGTTGCAGTGCACACCGAGCACGGAACGACGAGTTCGACGCTGGGAGCATGAAGACGTATTGGAGGAGATGCAGCTTCGGCTGAGCAAAGCACCAGAGATGATGCAAGTCCGAAAACGGACTGTTGAGCATCCCTTCGGGACGCTCAAACAATGGATGGGTGCAACCTTCCTGACGCGAAAGCTGGCCGGGGTGAGCGCGGAGATGAGCTTGAATGTGCTCGCCTACAACTTGAAACGGGTCATGAAAATCATCGGTACCCATCACTTGATGAAGGCGCTAACGGCCTAAAAACCGGCCTGTTTTTACGTCTCCCGATGATCTGGCGCGTTGCTGGGGCGGTTTAGCTCATCAGGAAGGGACATCGTGACTTGATCAGGCTACGAAGCCGGACAGCCGCTCAGCTTTGAAGATCGAAGCGGGATCTAGCGTTTTTATACACTCTGGGCCAAAAGGAGACGGTTTTGAAAACCGTCGACTGTAACAGGCCCATGAGTTCGAATCTCATCGCCTCCGCCATCTTATATACGACAGAGCCCTGATTTTTAAGGGCTTTGTCGTTTCTGGCTTTTAGAAAAAACCTGCCAGCCCACACTTCAGCCCACACCCTGGATGAAGTATTGCTTTTCGACCAGCGCCTAACTTTTCGAATGGTCTCTTGCCTACACCTACAGGCCTGAAGAACGGGTTCAGAGGCAGCTTCCGCAGGAAGCGCCGGAACGGAAACAGAGGTTGTGATCTCTCTTTCGACGCAGCCCAACAAACTACGCGCAAACAAAAACGCCGCTCAGTACAGACTGTGTGAAAACCTGGCAATCTGCTGGCCGGTTAACGCCATGCTCCGAATTGCCTTCTGCTTCGCTTAACAGCATCGGCACCCTGGATTCCTGATTACGCGGCTCAATGGCTGGCCCATCGGTTTCCGCTGTCAACGCTTCACCCTGCACCCTGCACCCTGCACCCTGCACCTCACGGTGCAACATGCATGACTCGGGGTCTGGTTGATTCGCCATTTCTTACCAGTATCGAACTTTCATCGACTTTCCGCCTCCAGCTTTAACTGGCGCCCTAAGCGACCGGTTATATCGGCCTGGGACACGAACACCCAGCTCCAGTGGGACTACGACCACACGGCGACAAATTTATGCGCAACCGTACGGGACTCGTCTTAAATCCATATAATCTGCTCACTGCATGTATAAGTCTGATTTCGACATACTGATCGCTCGACAGGGCCAGATCCAGACACCTGGGCCGGAATACCCATGACGATAGAGAGCGGTGTATCCGACCTCATCGAGCAAGCGCAGCGTGCGCCAGCAAGGCGCGTTACAAGGTGTAGGAAATACCGACTTGCACGGTTCGTGGCGCACCCGGATAGGCGTATACGTTGCCGAACGCACCTTCTTCGTAATCGCGATCAAACAGGTTTTTCACGTCGAGATTGAGCCGCACCTTGTCATTGATCTTGTAGAAGCTGAGCAAGTCAACGACGGTGTAGCTGTCCATCGAAAACGCGGTGTTGGCGGTTTGCCCAGCGCGCTCGTCGACGTACTTGAGTCCGCTGCCCACGCCGAGCCCCTTGAGGGTACCGTCCTGGAACTCATACATATTGAGCAGACTGAAGCTGTTTTTCGGGATGTTCAGCAGGCGCGTGCCAGAGCGCAGCACGTTATCTTTGGTCACCACTGCATCGACATAGGCGTAGCCGCCGATCACGCGCCATTCGGGAGTGATGTTACCGGCGACGTTGACGTCGAAACCGCGGCTGCGCACTTCACCGGCAGCAACGCTGAAGGTCGAATCAACAGGGTCGGTGGTCAAAACGTTGCGTTTCTCGATCTGATAGATCGCCGCATCGACACTCAACTGCTGATCCAGTGCTTCCCACTTAATGCCCATTTCGTAAGACTTGGCGCGTGAAGCAAGTGCGCAATACGCGCCTTGTCCTTGACCCCGAGCTTGCTGTAGATGGCGCGGATGTGATGCCGCACGGTATTGGGCGATAAGCCGAGATCGCGGGCCACTTCCTTGTAGGTCTTGCCTTCACCGAAGCTCTGGGCAACGTCGTTTTCCCGAGGGCTGAGCTTGGGCAGGGCACGGTTGATACGTGCCGCCAATAGAATCTGGTCGCCCACCGCCGACGCCTCGATATGCACCAGCCGGCCCTCGTGCCCGCGCTCATCGAGTTTCACGGGCAGGCACGGGCCGGTCCATTGCGGCCACTCGCTGAGCAGCAAGTCGACAAAGCCGCGTTTGGAGCACTGCAATACCCCGCGCCGATCGCATACCGCAAGGGCCAGGTTACGTGGGCTGGTCAGGGTCTCGCGCATGGCCACCAGCGTGCGGATCTGATTGGCCGAAACGGAGGCCACCAGGTGCAGCATCAGGTTGTTCAGCAGATGGCAGTCCTGTTCGTCGAACCCAGGGGCGCCGGGTTTGCGATACAGGCTCAAATGGTCGCTGAGGCGGGTTTGTGGATCGACGTGCGCGATGCACAACAACTCGCCGATATCATGCCGTTCACCAAGCCAGTTCAGGGGGGCGCCATTGGCTGGATCGCGCATGTCCACGATCACCGCCTGGCTGGGCATTTTTTGAGTGCGCGCGACCGCAACGTCCACATGGCGAATCGACTGCCAATCCGCCAGATAGGTGGACGGCAGGTTATAGAGATGAGTGCTGTGCTCTTCCGGCAACCCATTGATCACGGCAGCGCGCCCCCACCAGGCGGCGTCGAAAGGCAGCAACTCGCTGATGCGCTCGAGCGCATGCCCATGAAAATTATCAATATCCTGATCTTGTGCCAGGCGATGTAAATCCAGGGTCAGGGTACTGAACGCCTGCAACAGGACGTTGGGATCAAAACGGCTCATAAGCATTCCTCTGTGCGACTTTTTATTGTTCTAGTCACAGGGTTTTAAAGGCCGATACGTGTAATCGTCGTGGCAGGGCCTGAGCCAAGTATCGGCATTGCAATGACCGATTGCTATCCTACAGATGCAGGATGCTTCTCCTTTGCTGTGCGTGGCGTAGTACTCCAGCTAAGCGTGCTCACCGCGAGCAAGGCGGCGATGAATACGTTCACCTAGTCCCTGCCACTGGGGCTTGTGCCGTTCAATATACCCGTCAGCCTAGTACTGCCAGGCCGCGCACCTTGGACTAGTCTCGGTAAAAATGCGCAGCCGCGGATGCAAGACAGTATTCCAGTAGCCTACGCTGACGTGACGCAGCAGGTGTTTGCCGAATGGTCGCAGTCGACCATTGAGACTGAAACCCTGGATGTCGCCGAGGCGGCAGAGTTTCATCGGAACGCAAACACTAATCGTGAGGACGAGGTTGGGGCGAATGGCTAATCCGATCCGCCTCTGGTGACTCGCAACGCGGGAGCACGCCAACGCTTGATGTCCGTGGATCTCGTTGCCAACCGTTACCAGTATCGGTGACGGTGGGACAGGCTATCTATATAGGGTCGACTCCGGCCAGTCGCGACCGGTAGAAATCGGCCCAGCGTGTGTAAAAACGCTGGCAACAATCTTGCTCTGATTTGACCAGACTTCATCTCAGCAGGAGATGCCAGTGCGGCGATTCATTCAAGGTGAATATCGGACTCAAGTTACCTTGCTACCAGAGAGCCTGGATGACTATGTGACGGACACTAACCCGATGCGGGCAGTTGATGTTTTCGTCGGTGAACTGGACCTAGGCAAGCTGGGTTTTGACGGTGTCGTACTGGCGCAAACAGGTAGACCCGCTTACCATCCTGCTGACCTGCTGACCTGCTGAAGATTTATATCTACGGTTATCTCAACCGCATCCAATCCAGTCGCCGCCTTGAACGAGAGGCCCAGCGTAATGTCGAGCTCATGTGGCTGACTGGGCGTTTGATGCCCGACTTCAAGACCATCGCCAATTTTCGCAAAGACAACGGCAAGGCAATTCGCGCTGTCTGCCGTCAATTTGTGGTGCTGTGCCAGCAAGTGGGATTGTTCTCGGAAGCACTCATCGCTATCGACGGCAGCAAATTCAAGGCGGTCAACAATCGGGATCGCAACTTCACTAGCGCCAAGCTCCAGCGACGCATGGAAGAAATCGAATCGAGTATCAATCGTTACCTGAGCGCACTCGATACCGCAGATCGTCAGGAGCCTGTCGTCGCGCAAGTGAAGACCGAGCGACTGCACGGCAAGATCGCTGCGCTGAAAATCAAGATGCAGGAGCTCAAGGAGATCGAGGTATGGCTCAATGAGACGCCTGATAAGCAGATGTCACTGACCGATCCTGATGCCCCCGCTCGGTGAGAGCGACGAACACCCGGTGCGCCAAGCGACCCGGTCAGCAGTGGCTATTTCGGCACCACCCTGGGCAAGTTCCGGATGGTCTATCCATTCACTGAACAAGCCACTGCGGTCACCGGCGAAGTGGTGCTGACCGACGAATCCTCCGGCCAGAGCACCCGCTACAAGGCCGGTGACGGCTGGTTATCCACAGAGATACCTACGGATTCAGTGAACCACTTTAGTACGGCGCGTGTGGAATCCGGGGTAACCCAACCTTGTATTGATCGGCTATCAGCCCGCGCCTACCTTGGCTCGCTCCATCCTCCAAGGCTGTGATGTATGACCAACCCTCAAGGTTGACTCGTCGGTCGCGTAGCAATTATCTCTGGCGGCGCCAACGGCGCAGGAGCAGCCTCTGCCCGGTTGTTCACGCGCGAATCAGCCAAGGTGTCCATTGTCGATCGCGATGTAGAAGCTGGGCGCAAGCTGGAACAGGAACTCAACGCGTAAGGGTTTAGTGCGTTCTTCGTTTGCGCCGATGTGTCCAAAGCCGATGAAGCCGAAAGTGGGTGGCAACGACACCAATGTCTACAGCCAACTGACCTTGGCCGTCCCCTTCTTATCGCCTTCAGGAGCTGCCTTGCGCAGCTCCTGAATAGAGTTACTGCTTGTGCTGATGCAACATTGTCTGAATCTGATGAGTCGCCTGACGGGTACTCTCCGCCAGTTTGCGCACTTCATCGGCCACCACTGAAAAACCACGCCCGACCTCTCCCGCCCTGGCCGCTTCGATGGCGGCGTTCAAGGCCAACAGATTGGTCTGGTCGGCGATGCCCTTGATGACCCCCACCACCGTCGCGATCTGGCCGTAGGTCGCTTGATTCTGTTCAAGCATTTGTTGATGGGTGGTCTTGGCTGAACGCTCATCGCTGATGTCGCGCACCGCGCCGATCACACGAGTCAAGCGTCCCTGCTCATCACGGGCCGCACGACCACGCTCGCGACACCAGATATAGTCACGGGTCTTGTGGCGCATCCGGGATTCAAAGACGTATTCACCACTGCCGTGGGCTGAGAGAATCTCCCGTTCGAAGATCGCCATGATCTTCGGCAGATCGTCTGGATGAGTAATGCTGACCTGAGTATCCCAGCCGTCGGGCAACTCATGCAGGGCATAGCCCATGAGGATGCGGAACTGATTGGAAAACCGCATGCAGCTGGCTGGATCCTGCACATCGCCGTTGACCACGGTGATATCCCAGCAGCCTTCGGTCAGCGTTGACTGCAACAGTTCCCAGATCTGCGCCTCCTGCTGATGATGATGGGACAGCTGCACGTGCCGGCTCAACTCAACTTCAAGCGCTTGCACGCGGCAGCGGGCCTGTTCCAGTTGCTGGCGAAGCGTTTCAAGCGCCTGCTCGCTACGCTCCAACTGGAAGGTTTGATCCTTGGCCAGTTCCTCAGCCACCTGCAGCTGCTGCACGATTTGGGCTTTTTCTTGCGTGAACTGTTCCAGTTGCAAGGCATCAGCGAGCGCCTGTAGCTGTTTATGTTTCTTGAAGAACATCAGCCTGTCCTTTGTTCATCGAGTCGAAACACTGGATCTGATAGCAAACTGAAAGTGATTGCTTGTCGGAGGCTGCCAGGTGTTTGCTTCTGTGTGCCATCAATAAAAACGGCGCCCAAAGGCGCCGTAAAAGTGGGATCGATTATCAGCAGTTGCTGATCAACTGCTTCAACACCACCTTGAACGTTTCGATCTGTTCTTCGCTGAAATCGCCAAAGATCTTGTCCTGCTGCTCCCGGGCAATCGTCCAGAGGTCTTCGGTCTGCTCGATTCCGGCAGCGGTCAGGCGCATGCGGTTGTCATCGTCGTTGACCAGCCCTTTGCGCTTGAGGTTGGCCACCGCCTCATCGATTTCCCGGACCGGCATCGCCACCTCTCGCAACAGATCGTTCAGCCTCAGGCCGGCATCACTCTCCAGCACCATCAACATCCGCGCCTCGCTGGTGCGCAGACCGGTAGACAGCTGCCGCGGCTGGTAGCTGGACTGGTAAGCCCGCACCGCCTGGGTCATCAGGTAGTACAGGTTATGGTTGAGGCGCCCCTGGAAGTGGCTGCTCGGCGGCTGGTTTTCATCGCGTTTGGTCATGCGGGTATGGGGCAGGACCATGGAATAGGCACCCTGGTGATAGAGCAACGGCGAGCGGCCGAAATCGTCGAAGGCTACCACCTTGCCGATCATGATCCAGTGATCGCCGCCGTCCACCTGCTGGTATTTCTCGCAGTGAAAACGCGCCGAGCAATCAGCGAATACCGGCGAGCCACCCTCGCCCGGTTCGAACTCGATCTCGGCGAAGCGATCTTCCTTGGGTCGGGCGAAATTATTGGAGAGATCGATCTGGTCCGCCGCCAGCACGTTGACCGCAAAGTAGTTGGCCTGCTCGAACACCTCGTGGCTGTTGGAGCGTTTGTCGATACTCCACAGCACCAGAGGTGGATCAAGGGATACCGAGTTGAAGCTGTTGGCGGTCACCCCGACTTTGCGCCCGCAGGCGGTGGCGGCGGTCACCACGGTCACCCCAGTGGCGAAGTTGCCCAGTGCCCGGCGAAAGGCGCGTGGGTCGAAGGTCATTTCAGTGGCTGGGCAAACGCTGTTATCAGACATGCAAGACTCCCGGACTGCTTTCAGGAGCAGTCCTGATTGTTGTTATGGACGGTCCGGCTCAGATCATGCTCGGATCGGGGTTCAGGCCCATCAGCTCGCGGCCGAGGATCTGCGCGCAGACGTTGTAGTCGGTGTAGGCATGGGCACCGGTCATGTGCGAGTCGCGGAACAGTCGCTGCATCGGAGGAGCAATCATCAGGCTGGCGGTATCAATTGCGCAGGATCAACTGGGGGTGAGTCCTCACCGATAATTCGTCAACTGGCGTCACTTGCTCCAACTCTTGCTCACCGGTCAGCCTCGACCACCGCGCATACGGCCCCGTTGCAGGAGCCGTAAGTATCACTTCCAATGCGGGCGAAATCAGTGCGCGATGCACACCGATTTCAGTTCGGTGTAAGCCTCAATTACTGCGCGACCGAACTCACGACCCATACCGGATTGTTTAACACCACCAAATGGCATTGCAGGGTCGAGAAGTACGTGAGCGTTGACCCAAACGGTGCCCGCTTCGATACGCGGTACCAGGTTCATGGCTTTGTTCAGGTCGTTGGTCCACAGACTGGCGGCCAGGCCGTACCGATTGTCGTTGGCCAGGGCGACCACCGCGTCTTCATCGTCAAACGGCATCACGCCCAGCACCGGACCAAACACCTCTTCACGGGCCACCGCCATGCTGTGGTCGATATCGGCCAGAATGGTCGGCTGCACATAGAAGCCGTCGCCTTCCAGCAACTCGCCGCCCGAGACCACGCGCGCACCTTCCCGGCGAGCCAGCTCGATGTGCTTGAGTACGCTTTGTTGTTGCTTGCGCGACACCAGCGGGTTGATCGCTGCGTCGCAGTTCATACCCGCACCGATCGGCATGGCCGATACCGCTGCCGCGAGACCTTCGACAAACTTGTCGTAGATCGAGCGATGCACATAGAAGCGCGAGGCCGCTGCGCAGACCTGGCCGTTGTTCAGCAGGCCACCCAGGATCGCGCCCTGAATGGCTTTTTCGATGTCGGCATCTTCGAGAATGATCATCGGGTTTTTGCCACCCAACTCCAGGGCAAAACGCGTCATGTTTTCCATGCACGCAACGCCGACACTTTTGCCCACAGCGGTGGAGCCGGTGAAGGACACTTTGCTTACCAGCGGGTGCGCCGTCAGTGCGCCGCCTACCGAGGCGCCACCACCGGTCACGACGTTGAATACGCCCGCAGGAATGCCCGCCTCAATGGCCAATTCAGCCAGACGCATGGCGGTCAACGGGGTTTCCATCGCCGGTTTGATGATCACCGTGCAACCGGTGGCCAGCGCCGGCATCAGCTTCCAGGCAGCGATCAGCAGCGGAAAATTCCACGGCACAATCCCGACCACCACCCCCACCGGTTCACGCTTGGTGAAGGCGGTGAACTTCGCACCTGGTGGCAGCGGGATTGACACATCAAAGGTTTGCCCTTCGATCTTGGTCGCCCAGCCGGACATGTAACGCATGAACTCCACGGTGGCGTTCAGATCAAGCGCACGCGCCATGTTGATCGACTTGCCCTGGCTCAAGGTTTCCAACTGGGCCAACTCTTCAGCATTTTCCTCAACCAGGCGGGTGAAGTTCAGCAGAATGCGTTCGCGGTCCGCCGGGCGCAAACCGGACCACACGCCGGACTTGAAGGCGGCATGGGATGACTGCACCGCGAGCTCGACCATTTCCAGCGGCGCATCCAGTGTTTCGCAGAGTGCTTGCCCGGTAGCAGGGTTGACCACGGCAATGCTTTGCCCTTCAGCGAAAACCCATTGACCGTCTATAAAGCAGCCATGACGGCGGTCGAGGAATGCAGCCACCTGCGGCAGAATTTCAACGTTGCTCATAATTCACCTTTCGTTCAAACGAGTGGTTCAGCCAGAAAGCCGGCCGTTTACTGTTGTTCTTTGAGGAAGCACATGACCGCTTGGCGATAGTCTGCGCAGGCCAGCCCCATGTAAGTTTCGGGCACAAAAGCCTCGCGCGCTCGTCAGCAAACAAACGCCTACACTGATGATGCCGATGCAGGGATGCTTCGGCAGGGTTGATATGGATTGTCGATGGTCATCAGCACGCTGGTTTTGCCCTGCGTGCCAGTCGTGTTGGCCGGGCTGCCAAACCGCGCATTTTGGCAAGCACAGCCAACTCTTTGGCAACCACGCAAAAGGGCAAAAAAAACGCCGGCCTTAGTATCTGAAAAGACCGCAAACCTGCGTTCAAGAACAAGAACGGATGCCACACTATGCTCAAGTCCCCCTTGCTTCGCCTCTCGACTCTCGCGCTGATGATCAGTGCCGGCCAGGCCAGCGCTTACGAACTCTATGCCGATGACGACAGTCACCTGAACGCCACCCTGGACGCGGTATTCGGCATTTTCCACAGCCAGGAAAACTACGCACTGTCCGGCCGCCTCGACCAAGGTTCGTCGTCGTGGCGCGAGGGCTACATCAAATATGGCCTGAGCTTCGACAAAGGTCTGGCCGGTGTGGGCACCGCGTATGGCGCGGCGAACCTGCTCAGTTCCGGCACCTGGGGCGACGGCGATGCCGCGGGCTTCAGCGACGGTTCGGAACGCACCACCAAGTTCGAAGACGCCTACCTCGGCTGGCGCTCGGGCAAGCTCTTTGACGTGCTCGGTCAGGACGGCGTGGACCTGTCCTTCGGCCGCCAGAACATTGTAGTCGGTGACGGTTTCCTGATTAATGGTGACGCGCTCAACTTGGGCAAAGGCCTGGCCGACGGCGAATTCAACCGTGGAGGCGCCTACTGGCTGGCCGCGCGCAAAGCGTTTGACGAGACCGCCGTGTTACGTCTGGGGGGCAAGGAAGGCTGGCGCGGAGACCTGATGTGGTTGAAATCAGACAACCGTGCCCAGGCCAAGACCGAAATGTATGTCGGCACCCTGGAGCACGTCGCCGAAGCAGGCACCGTCGGTTTGACCTACATCGACAGCACCGATGTGGACGAGCAGTACGCCTCCCCTGCACAACTTGAACGCGACGGCATGAAGACCTACAGCCTGCGCGCGACAGGCAACGCCGGGGTGAAAAACCTGTTCCTCTCCGGCGAATACGCCAAGCAGGACAAACCCCACACCGCTACCGAAGATGCCTGGTACCTGGAAGCCGGCTGGACCTTTGCCGACGTCGCCTGGACGCCGTATGTCAGCTATCGCTTCAGCCGGTTCTCGGAAGGCTACGACACCCTGTTCTACGGTTTCAGCCGCGGTTACGGCACCTGGTTCCAGGGTGAAGTCGCCGGTAACTACGCAGGCCCGTTCAACACCAACTCGCGCATCCAGAACGTCACACTGAAAGTCTCGCCACTGGAAAACCTGACGGTGGGCGCGATGTATTTCAACTACGACACCATCGACCGCAGCCTGGGCAATACCGATGGCCACGAAGTCGACCTGTATGCCGAATGGCACGTCAACGAGCACCTGACTGTGATGCCGCTGATCGGCCTCTACCAACCCGATAAGAGCGCCGAAGAAGGCGGCACGCAGCTGGGCAGCAACGACAAAAACCTTTATAGCCAAGTGGTGTTTGCCACAACTTTCTAAGCCCGGCCAGGGCAGTGGCGCATCCACTGCCCTTTTGGAAAAAGGTCTTTCCAATGCACAAGAAATTCCTGACGATTCAGAGCAAGATCGCCCTGCTAGCCGGCCTCTGCCTGCTTCTGGTGGTGGGTTTGCTGATGGGGTTGTCGCTCTACCAAACACATCAGAGCAGCCAGCAAGTGGCCCAGGCCAGCAACGAGATGCTCGCCAAGGCCGCCAAGGAACATATGCAAGCCCTCGGCAAAGTGCAGGCCATGCAGGTGCAACGTACCTTCATGCAGACCCACGAGTACGGCCAAGGATTGTCGCGTTATTTGCTCTATCTCAGGCAGCTGCAACACCAGGGTAGCCTGACCCGCCCACAACTGCGCCAGGAGCTGAGTACACAGCTTCATCAGGCCCTGATCGACAAGCCCGACCTGCTCGGGCTTTATACTATTTTCGAGCCCAATGCACTGGACGGTGCCGACGCCGGTTTCGTCGGCCAGGACGCCATGGGCAGCAACGAGACCGGACGTTTTTCCCTCTATTGGGTTCAAAGTAAACCCGGCGAACTGCAAGCGGTGATCGGCGACGAGCCGCTGCTCGCCAACACCTCACCAGGCCCCAGCGGCGCGCCCTATAACGCCTTCTACACCTGCGCCCGCGATACCCGGAAGGTTTGCGTATTGGAGCCCTATTTCGATGAGGCTTCCGGCAGCCGCAAACTGGTCACCAGCATCGCTTTCCCGCTGATGGACAATGACAAAGTCATCGCCGTGGTCGGCCTCGACATCAACCTCGCCGCCCTGCAACAAAACAGCGAAGCCAGCGCGCATCAATTGTTCGATGGCCATGGTCAAATCAGCATCGTCAGCCCGCGCGGGGTGATTTCCGCCAACAGCCAGGACGTCGGCCGCCTTGGCCAACAGATCAGTGCTGTGATGCCCGATGGCGCTGAGGTAATGGATTCCCTGCGCCAGGGACAGCCGAAGGTGTTTGTCGACCAGCAACAGATCAAGGTGCTCGAACCGTTACCGCCGATTGCCGACGCAGCGCCATGGGGTGTGCTGGTAGGTGTGCCGCAAGAGGTGCTGCTGACACCGGTCACCACACTGCAGAAGGAACTTGATGCCCAAGGAGCACAAAGCACCGCGCTGGAACTGCTGCTGGGTGGCGGCTCCGCCCTGCTCGGTCTGCTGTTGATCTGGTACGCGGCAATGCGCATCACTCGGCCGCTGCAAGTGTTGACACGGGTCATGGAAGACATCTCCCGAGGCGAAGGCGACCTGACCCGGCGCCTGGAAGTGCAATCACGGGATGAGATCGGCCAACTGGCGACCGCCTTCAACCGCTTTATCGAACGCATTCACCAGTCGATCTGCGAGGTGTCTTCGGCTGCACTCGGCGTGAATGAAGTGGCCAAACGCGTGCTGCTGGCCTCCAACTCATCGATGAGTAACTTCGACGAACAATCCACACGCACCAACAGCGTGGCCGCCGCGATCAACGAGCTGGGAGCCGCCGCGCAGGAAATAGCGACTAATGCCTCCGACGCCTCCCAGCAGGCCTCAGCCGCACGGCAACAAGCCGAAGACGGGCGTCAGGTGGTGGAGCGCACGATTCAAGTAATGAACGAACTGTCCGGAAAAATCAGCGCATCGTGCGCCAACATCGAAGTGCTGAACGATAAAACCGTGAACATCGGGCAGATCCTTGAAGTGATCAAAGGCATCTCCCAGCAGACCAACCTGCTGGCCCTCAACGCGGCAATCGAGGCTGCGCGGGCAGGCGAAGCGGGCCGTGGATTTGCGGTGGTCGCCGACGAAGTGCGCAGCCTGGCCGGGCGCACCCAAACGTCGGCGCTGGAGATTCAGCAGATGATCGAAGAACTGCAAATGGGTGCGCGCGACTCGGTCACCACCATGACCGAGAGCCAACAGCACAGCGAGGAAAGCGTCAGCATCGCCAACCTCGCCGGCAAACGCCTGGGCAGCGTGACACAGCGAATCGGTGAAATCGACAACGTGAACCAGTCCGTCGCAGCCGCCACCGAGGAACAGACGGCGGTGGTCGAAGCCTTAAACGTGGACATCACGGAAATCAAAACGCTCAACCAGCAAGGGGTGGAAAACCTGCAATCGACACTGCAGGCCTGCACCGAACTGGAGCGACAAGCTGACCGCCTCAATCAGCTGGTGGGCACCTTCCGCATCTGAAGCCTCAGCAGACTACCCGCCTTCTGTCGGGTAGCCTGCTGCTCTCCTCTGTCTGCGTCCAGTCGAATACCTGCGCAACTTGCGCCTTAATGCTATCCGGCGGCGGTTGATCGCTACGACGGCTGCCGAATAAAAAGTGGGCGAAACCATTTCAGGATAAAGCTCTTACGAATCCCTCTTCTATCATCGACCTTTGGCGGCTTTTTGAAGCGCGGCCATTCATCAAAAACAACAAATCAATCCAGAGGCTTTCAGCTCTCAGCAGCCTGCCCAATCGCGCGCTCCTGCGTGGGAACGGTCAGCAATGCTGATCGAAATTATTGAGGAAATGAATCAACAGAATGCCAGCGCCACCCTCGCGGGCATGCCTCGTGCCTACAGACTGTAGCGCTTGCGATACGCGCCCGGAGACACGCCAAAACGCAATTTGAACGCCGACGAGAAGTAACTGGAATCAGAGAATCCCCAGGCGTAACACAGCGCCGAGAGCTTCTCATCGGCGTGCGAGCGGCGCAGGTTTTCCGCGCAGAAATCCAGGCGTCGGTGCTTGATGTATTGCGCCACCACCAGGCCGCGTTTGGAGAACATTCGGTACAAACCACGCACCGAAATCCCCACTTCACGGGCAATCAGCTCGGGGCACAGTTCTTCGGCACTAAGGTGTTCGTCGATGTACGCGATGATCTTGCGGAACTGCCGCTCGTGGGCATCCCCACCACTGTCCCGGACACTAATCCCCGGCAACAGCAGGCTGACCAGAGCGTCGAGTACAGCTTCGCTTTCTTGCATGTCCAGGCCTTCCTGCTGCCGGGTGTCCTGCACCAGTTTATTGGCCATCGCTGCCAGTGGGGAGTTGGCCGCAATGCGCGTGGCGCAGTTGACCTCATTGAAGTGCGAACCGCGCTCAACTACCTGACGCGGCAGGATCAGCGACAATTGGCGGGAATCTTCGTTGTAGGTCATGTCGCTTGGGCGGCAGGCGTCGATCAGCGCGATGTCGCCAATGCCCAGCCGGGCTCGATTGTCGCCCTGCTCCAACTGCGAGCTTCCGTGCATTTGAAACACTGCGTAATAGTAACCGTCGCTGCTGACGCTGACGTCTTTGTTGGTGCGATACAGGTGCACATGAGCCATGTCGACGACACAGAGGTTGATGGCGCCGCTGCGATATTCCGCCAGCTCACCATAAAAATCCGCGTCCAGCGCGCGGGCATCGAAACGCCCACAGGCCTGGTTGACCTGGCTTAGCCAGATTTCGAACGCCTCATTGCGCACCGCAGAAGAAGTCATCATCACTGCAAAACCTCACGCGTGTTTTATTGTTTTTTTCGACCGCTTCGTCGAGCGGTTTGGCAATATTTTGTACCTGGCCGTCTTCTCCTTCGACGGTCGCTGGCTCCATCCAACAGGCTCCTGCATCAATGGATGCAGACGACCGTCGGAAGGAGCCGATGCTCAGGACGCAAACACAATCACGCGACGTGATGGCCCAGCGAATGAAACCTCAAGGGCGCCCTGATGCGCAGGCGCGCGGCCAGCAGCACACCGATGAACGCCGCCGCGGGAATGATCGAGCACAGAATGATCGAGAGGTCTTTGCTGGCCCCGGTCAACACATCGAAATGCAACAGGGCCATTAGCCATATGCCCAATAGTGCTACGCAAGAGAAGGCCGGCAACACGAAGCACTGCAGTTTGCTGGTCACCAGCTGCGGGTTGGCCTTGAAGTAGCCAATGACCGCAAGCGAAGTCATGGCCATCAGCAGAATCAGACACAGCGTCGCCAAGTTGGAAAACCAGGAGAACACTTGCAGAACCGGGTCTGCACCGGCCACCGCGAATACCGCCAGCAGGCTTGCGGCGATCAGTGACTGCAAGCCCGAGCCTACGTGCGGGCTTTGGTGCTTGGTGTGGGTATTGCCCAGCTTCAAGGGCAGCAGACCGTCGCGACCGATGGCGAAGAAATAGCGGGCCGCCGCGTTATGAAACGCCAGTAGGCCGGCAAACAGGCTGGTGACAAACAACAGGCGAATCAGGTCGGTCAGACCGCTGCCTACGTACTGGTCCGAGAGCGCGTATAGGAAGGTGGTCGGATCTTCCATCGCCTGCAATCGCGGAACGATTTCGTCGCTGCCCGCGCCGATCACCATGGCCCATACCGACAGCGTGTAGAAGCCGCCGATCAGCAGCACCGAGGCATAGGTGGCCAGGGGAATAGTGCGCTTGGGGTTCTTGGCTTCCTCACCGTACAAAGTCGTGGCTTCGAAACCGATAAACGCGGCAAAGCAGAACAGCAGCCCGATGGACGGGTTGCCCTGAGTTATGTGAGACGGTGTGAAGGCTGAGAATTCGATGCCGTGGGCACCGCCGTGACCGATTATCACCACATCCAGCAGCAGTACCACGACGTACTCGGCGATCACCACCACCGACAGCAGGCGCGCGGACAGGTCTATGTTGCGGTAGCCCAGAAAAGCGATCAGCCCCAGTGCAACAGCCGAACAACTCCACCAGGGTACCTGGATGCCCAGACTCGCTTCCAGGCTGCCGGAAAGCACCGCGCCGAACAGCCCATACATGCCGGCCTGTAGCACGTTATAAGCAACCATCGCGAGCACACCCGCAGCACCGCCCGACAGGCCACCCAGGCCGCGGGAGATGAACGCGTAGAATCCGCCTGCGTGAGTCACGTGGCGGGCCATGGTGGTGTAGCCCGCCGCAAAACACAGCAGTACAAACAGGGTGGCTACCAACAGGGCGGGCATACCGGCGCCGTTACCCATCATGATGCCTATTGGAAAACCACCGGCCAACACACTGAGCGGGCTGGCTGCGGAAATAACGAAGAAGATAATCATGGCGGCACCCAAGGTGCCTCGGCGCAGTTCCGTGGCGGAACTACCGCAGGTTGATACGCTCATTTTTTTTCACCTTGTTTTATGAGGGCAGTCGTTGCGGGAATAGCCACCGTGTCAGCAAGGCGGTGGCGAGTTATTTTTATGGTTTATCGATTGAACGGGATACTAGGACACGGGCACCGCAGCAGCTATCCCATATTGGCCTGCTTTGCGTTATCACCCGTTTTTCTCGCTGCGCCCGGGATGATCAATCAGTGACCTGCTTCAGGTCGGCTCGCGCTCCTTGCATCTGGTCGTCCATCTCGCGAAAGCTGACGAAGCGCGATGTTCATTCAACAGGCTTTCGAAGCCTCACACAGGCGGTGGTAGGCGCGGTTGAAATACACCAGGCCCTCGCCTGCAGCGCTCTGGCGGATGGTCTGGATTTCGCAGTAGAAAATGCTGTGCGAACCCACTTCATGCACCTGCGCGATACGGCAATCGAAGTTGACCAACGCATCGAGCATCACCGGGGCGCCGCTTTCCAGAGTGGTCCAGTCGGTGATGGCGAAACGTTCGTCCATCGTCAGCGCCCGGTTCGCGAACGCGCCGGACAGCTCCTGATGATCGCCGGAAAGGACATTGACACACACCGATCCGTTGTTCTTGAAATGCTCGTTGGAATGCGACATGCGATTCATGCACACCAGCAGGGTGGGCGGCGAGTCGGTCACGCTGCATACCGCCGAGGCGGTGAAGCCGAAACGGCCCGCTACGCCATCGGTGGTTATGACCGACACGGCACCACCGAGCATTGCCATTGCATTGCGAAAGCTGGTTACTTCTACCATGGTCATTCTCCTCAGATATCCAGCACGAGCTTTTTCGACTTGGCCCGCGAACAGCACACTAGAATTTGGTCGTTGCCGGCCTTCTCATCGTCGGTCAGGTAGACGTCGCGATGGTCGGGTTCGCCTTCGAGTACATCGCACAGGCAGGTACCGCACACGCCCTGTTCGCAAGAGATCTCGATCTTGATCCCCACTTGCGCCAGCGCGTCGAGAATGGTCTGCCCTTCGGCCACCTGCACGGTCTTGCCACTGCGTGCGGCAACCACTTCGAAGCTGTCGCCGGAGGTGTCCACTTCCACCTGGAAATATTCCTTGTGGATGTGCTCCTCGGTGTAGCCCTGGCGGCATGCGCCCTGGATCACCCAATCCATGAAACCGCCGGGGCCGCAGGTGTACATGTGCACGCCGGCTTCACCCTTGCCCAATACCTTGGCCAGGTCCAGCTTCTGCTCGACGCCTTCATCGTCAAAGTGGGTAAACACGTTCGCGGCAAACGGCGCATTGGCCAGCTCTTCGATGAACGCACTGCGGCAACGCTCACGTCCGCAGTAATGGAGTTCAAACGTTTCGCCTCGGTCATGCAGGGCATACGCCATGGCGATCATCGGTGTCACACCGATGCCCCCTCCCAGCAGGATCGAACGGCGTGCTTCACCGGCCAGCGGGAACAGGTTGCGCGGCGCGCTGATCTGCACCTCACTACCTTCGAGCAGCGTGTTGTGCACGCCGACCGAACCGCCGCGGGAGGCCGGATCCTTGAGCACGCCCAGTCGGTAGACGCTCAGATCAGCGGGGTTGCTGCACAGCGAATACTGGCGCACCAGCCCCGGGCCGATGTGGATATCGACGTGCGCGCCGGCATCAAACACTGGCAGAAGCGAGCCGTCGCGACGGGTCAGGTCCAGGACGACGACGCCGTCCCCTTGCAGCTCGCGCTTGCGCACGACTACGTCCAACAGTTCTTCAATCATGGCCGTTATTCCATGTAATTCAGAAGGGCCGCGGTGGCGGCCCGATAGCAGTCAGCGCATGAACAGACCGCCATTCACATCCCAGGTAGCCCCGGTCGTGAAATAGGCTTCGGGTCGTGCCAACTGCACAATGAGGTCACCCAGAAAATCCGCATCGCCCAGGCGCTGCACCGGAATATTGGCGAGCAAGCCCTGCAGGCGCTCCGGCGGTACTGCCGAGTGAACTGCCGGGGAATCGATGGGGCCTGGAGCGATAGCGTTCACCGTCACTCCGCGCGCGGCAAATTCCTTGGCGAAGATCTTGGTCAGCGTCAGAATCGCGCCCTTGCTCGCGGCATAATGCGCACCGGTCGCGGTACCACCGTTCTGCCCGGCCAGGGAAGCCATGTTGATGATGCGCCCGTAACCGGACTCGGCCAGATACGCGCCCAGCACCTGGCAACCCAAGAACACGCTGCGCAGGTTCAGGCCCACCACCGCATCAAACTCCTCGGGGCTGATCTGCATCAGCGGCGTGGTCTTGGTTACCGCGGCGTTATTGACCACCACGTGCAAGTCGCCGAAGCGCTCCAGCACTTGTGCCAGGGCCCGTTCGAAGTCGGCCTTGCTGCCAACGTCCAACTGTAAGGCCAGGGTGCGTTCCCCGTTTGCGTCCAGTTGCGCCGCGCATACTTGTGCGGCTTCAAGCCTGACGTCGGTGACGACCACTGTGTAGCCCGCCTGCAGCAAGCTTGCGCAAAAACGCTGCCCCAGGCCCTGCCCTGCTCCGGTCACCAATGCGATTTGGTTCATGTCGGCCTCCCTAAAGGATGTAGCCGATACCGGCAAGGGCATCGTCACTGTTGATAAGACTGATCAGCTTGCGGTGGATCTTGAAGCTGTCCCCGGCGCGTATCAGTTCGTAGGTCAGGTCGGCGCTGTAGAACTTCAGGCTTTCCTTGCGGAACTCGCGCACGTTCTGCGCGCAGCGCACAGTAACGTTCATGCCGTCATCGCCCAGCACCCGGAAGCGCGACAAGGTGCGCACGGTACGCGGCTGCGGGCTTGTGGAAATCGACTCACCGCCGATCAGGCGCTGCACGCGCAGCTCACGCATGTGATGGTCGTCGTAGGCGTAGTTGAGCGTATTCTCGAAGTCCGTTTCCTTGGGGTTGATCGGGATGATGTAGGTGCCCTTATCGGTCCATAGGTTCAACCAAGTGTCGTACTCGCCGTGGTCCAGCATGTCGCCTTCCTGCCAGATGAAAGCGGTCACTTCTTGTAGCAATTGCAGGTTCATAAGGTTCTCCACGTGTCAGGCCGACATCATCTTTTTCCACTGCTGGTAGGCTGCGCGCATGCCGGTCTCGGCGCTCACGTCAGACACCAGGCCGTCTTCGCTAGGCTGTTCGCCGGGCAAGCCGCGGTTGAGCATGATCCACAGGTCTTCACCGGCACTGGCGCCTTTCTGCACGCGCTCCCACGCTTCGGAGTCGTCCGGGGTGCCAAAGCCCATAGGGCCCTGGAAGTGCTCGTGCAGGCGCAGGCGGTAGCGGTTGGCCACGGCCGGGCCGCCGTCCATAGTGATCACCGAGTGGTGGATTTCAGTCTCGGTCACCGAGATCGGCTGCAGCACGCGGAAGAACGCCATTGAGCAGGCAACGTTGGGGAACAGGTTGAGGTTAAAGCCAGTGCCACCCACGGCACGCACGATGCGGCGTACCTGCTGCTCCTCGATGCCTTCGTCGCGCAGCTCCGCGGCCAGGGCTTCGAATCGCTCCGGGATCGGCTTGTCCAGGTCGGCTTCCAGGTCGATCAGGTCGGGGATCATCACCATCACGCTGTGGCCGTTGCCCAGGTCCTCGACGTAGCCGGGGCCCTTGACGAAGTCGAACAGCGCCATGGTCTCCTCGTCCACCGACGACAGAAAGCTCTTGTGTACCAGCGGGAAGTGGTAGGCGTCGGTAGTGTTTTCCAGCTGAATCTTCCAGTTGCCCGGAAAGCGGAAGCGGTGCTCACCCGGCACCTTGATGCCGTAGCCGGCGCCCTGTTTCATGAACAGGTCCATCCATTTTTTCGCCGCGCCGAGATAGTCTTCCAGCGACTCGATGTCATCCTTGAAGGTGGCGAAGATCATGCCGGCGTAGCTTTCGGTGCGCAGGCTGATCATCGGCAGTTCGGACTTGTCGATGCAGTCGGCGTAGCTTTCCGGGTGCGGGATGCCGCGCAGCGAACCGTCCAGCGCATAGCCCCAGCCGTGGTATGGACAGACGAAGCTGTTGGTCTTGCCTTTCTTATGCTCGCACACGGTGGCGCCGCGATGGCGGCAGCGGTTGAGCAGCACGTGCACGTCTTTCTTGCGGTCGCGCACTACGATCACCGGCTGCTTGCCGATGTAAGTGGTCTTGTAGCTGCCGTTGTCGGGAATTTCGCTTTCGTGGGCGACCCAGATCCAGGTGCTGTAGAAAATTTTCTCGAGTTCGGCGTCGAACAGTTGCGCATCGGTGTACATCGAGGTGTGCACACGATCGGACTGCACCAGATCGGCGGGGTCGACTGTAAGGTTTACGGTAGGAATCAGATTGTTCACGGTATCTCCTCGTCGGCGTCTATACCGACAGATCAATAGCTGGCTGTGCGAGTCAGCGAGCGACACAGGCATTCAACGGCGTTTCAAGTCACTCTCGGCAACATGAAAGTAACGATTGGCAGCATCAGGTGCGCTGAATGATGAGTTCGCGCCCAACCCGGGCTTCAACCTTGGTGTAGCGCCACAGCTTGTAGGGGCCATCGCCTACCGCGGTGCTTCGAAACAGATTGCACGCCGCGTGCACCGTCTCGATATCCGGCACGTCGGCCAGCAGGTACGTGGTCCACGGGAAGCCATCGGACGGCCCGACCATGCTCTGGTCATCGTCCATGTTGCCCAGCACGCTCACGCCGGCAAGGTCGTGAATGCCATTCCACATCGCGCTGAACGCAGCCCACACTTGCAGTTGCTCTTCACGGGGCGCATCGAAAAAATTCTGGTTGATGCCCATGCAGAAGAGGACGCGCAACATCTTTTTATCGCTCATTTTCATTTCTCGACGGTTAGAGGTAGCCAGGCAGGGGCTGTTTGCCGAAGAACATGGCTCCGGCGTTCTGATAGGTGATATCGCCCATGAAGGCGTGCTGGGTCACCACTTGCGCATCGTTGACGCAACGGGCCAACGGGCTGTCGTTGTACACACCGCTCATGCCCGAAAGCATCTGTGCGGTGCGCGCCACGTCAGCAGCGACGCGCGTGGCATGGGTCGACGACAGGCGCAGCAGGTTGGTCGCCGCCACGGGGACCGCATCGCCGGCCAGTACGTACTCCCAGGCCCGATCGATGGACTCGTAGAAAAACGCACGGGCAGCCCTTAGGTCGGCTTCGGCCTTGGCAATATCCACTTGCGCCAACGGCCGATCGGCAATGGCCGGTGCGCCGGTGACCGACACCCGCCCGCTGGCCATGTCGGCCAGTGCATCCAGTGCCGCCCGCGCCACACCAAGGCCAACCACCGACAGCACTTGCGTGGCGAAGGACAGCGACGGGTAACGGAAAAACGGTTCATCCAGGTTCGGCAGGCCACCGCGCACGAAGGTCCACTCCTCGGCGACCAGCACATTCTCGGCCACCAGGTCATGGCTGCCGGTGCCCAGCAAACCGACGGTGTCCCAGGTTTCCTCGATGCGAATCGCGCTGCGCGGCATCACCGCGATGCGCGGCAGGTCGAACTTGTCGCCGTTTCTCGGGGAGATTCCGACGCCGACGATTTCGGCGCCCATCGACCCACTGGAGTACTTCCAGCGACCGTTGACCTGGAAGCCTCCGGCAACCACTTCAGCAGGCTGAGGCGGGAAGATGCCGCCAGCGAAGACGACGTCCGGACCGTTGGCGTACACCTTGGCAATGCTTTCGACAGGCAGTGCGGCAAGGTAGACCGGGCTCATGCCAAAGCTGGCCACCCAGCCGGCGGAGCCATCGGCTTGGGAAATGCGCTCGATCATCTTGCAGAACTCGGCGGGCGAACTCTCAAGCCCACCGAAGCGCTTGGGTACCAGGGCGCGGTACACACCTTGGCTTTTGAATGCGTCGATCACATCCCGGGAGATATGTCGTTGGCGATCGAACTCGCCAAGACGGGCACGATCCCGGACATCTTCAAGCAACGCTTCGAAAGCGGGACCACTGGCAAGCGAACTCGCAGCAACGGCAGCTGAGACATTTAGCGGATGCATAGACTGACTCCGTCATCAGGAACGGTAGTGGGCTTTGGGCAGGAATTTAGCGCCGAACTTCCTTGGGAAAGGATTGGCGTTGCTGGCTGTGTTGACAGGCATTCAGACCGAAAGCCTGTTCTGCGAGCAGAGCGGTCTTGATAGATCGGCATGGTGGTTACCTTTGTTTTTGTGGGTGCCGTTGAGCCAACCTTGAGCCGTTTTACGTGAATAGTCAATTGAATATTCACGCTTAAAATCCATAAACAGCACCTGAAAAACAATAGATAACGAGCAAGCAAAACAAGATAACTATATGTTTTAAAACGTTTAATTCCTATAAACTAGCTCTTAAGCTTTTTATTAATCGATATATTTGATACAAGAAAAATAAATATAAAACCGCCAATTTAAGGCGACGCCTAGCTAGCGCAACGGAGAAAAACGTGCGGGCAGGTAAGCGCTCGAGTGCATTTGCAACAACTGCGGGCCTGAATTTTCCGGTGGCCAGGCACCGTCGGATACCGCTCGCGTGCGTACATCAAGCCGCTGCTCCAGCGAGCCATAGGGCCAGATGTGCAAGTAGCGCGGGATGCGCCCACTGGTCGCATAAAACGCCCCATACACCTGCGAGTAATCGCCTCCTGTGCGCCGCTCCACCGCCTTGCGCCAGCCGGTCAGTGTCGGACCCAGCCCGCTCGGCACCAGGTTGTATTCGCGGAACTCGTAGAACGGGCCATGCGCGCCAGGTGCCAGCGGCTCAACGAAGGCGAACGCGGTGTAGTCGTCGACCTGCTGGTCGAGTAGAAACTCACCAATGGCGAACGCATCGGCCGCCAGCAGATAGCGTTCTCGCTCGCGTTCGCGGCAGGCCGCGTCGTCGAAACCGCGCAGCACCGCGATGCGGTTCTGCGCACCGATCTCCGACACCCAGCAGCCCATCAGGTGAACGCCTTCCCCAGCCTCGTTCAAGGCTTTCTCCAGGTGCGTCAAGGCCTGCGGCACGGTGCGTACACGCAGGGTAAAGGTCAGCAGTTCGAATAGTTTCACAGCAGGCTCCAGGGCAATCGGTACGTCAAAGGTGGCCGGGCCAGGGCCGCGGTGCGAGCGCGCACAGCGGCGCCACCCGAGTGCTGGGTCGACAGCCACAAGGGTGTCGGTCAGGATCGGGGGGCAGGTCTTGTCCGGCGAGGGGTGGTGCAGCCTCGGCTAGCGAGTCAGGCGATCATTGTGCGGGGGCACTCGGCACAGGCAGGTCGGCGTCGCTGCTCCATGCCTGCACCGGGCGGCCGAACAGGTTTTCAGTCTGGAAATGGGCCATCCGCCACTGCCCTTCTTCTTCGGCGAAACGTACGGTCAGGCGCGCAGCGTTGAGGTGTGACGCACCGCTGGTAAAGGTCGAGGTCTGCAGCATTACCCAACTGCCCATCACCACATCTTCGCCCACCTCGATCAGCTCGCTGGTGAGAAAATGGACGTTGAGGGCAAAATGCGCCGGCGACTTCATGTAGCCGGCAAACATGGCGGCAATGGCCTCGCGGCCGTGATAGCCGCCAAAGCTCTTGGCGTACTTGGCGCCCTTGCCCTCCCACACGGCCTCAAGGGTAAACAGACCGGCTAGCTCATCAATCGGCGTACGAGCATCGAGCGCGTCGCACAACACCATGTAGCGGTTCATACAGGCACGCACGGCGTGTTCGGTTTCAAAACGGCGCAGGCGTTGTTCAAGAGCCTCGACCGGGTTCGACAGGTTCATGGCACAGCCCTCAACGCTGGATGATCAGTTCGCGCCCGACACAGGGCGCATTAAAGAAACTCCGGTTGGCGCCCATCCAGAACAGCACGTGCAGTGGTTTTTTCTCGCTCATGTTCATGCCACCCTAAAAAATTAACAGTCGTGTTTGGAATACAGGCGTTCCAGCAGGTAACCAGCGATGGCCAGCAAGGTTTCGTCAGAGCCCTTGGCACCGACCAGTTGCAAACCCACCGGCAAGCCCTCGGCGCTGCCCAGCGGAATGCTCAGCGCCGGGTGACCGGAGAGGTTGAAGGGCCGCACGAACATGGTCATGCCCAGTACCGCGCGCGTGTCGGCGGCATCGGTTACGGCCAGCGGGAACTCGGGCATGGTCGGCAGCACCAGCACGTCAACCTGGCGCAGCGCCGCGTCGACTTCGGCGGTGAACTGCACGCGCACCTGCTCGGCCTCCGCCAAGGCCTGCACCGTGGTGGTGCCAGCGGCTGCCAGGCGACCGGCAATGTCGGCGCCCACCAGGCCCGTCTCCAAAAGGTGCCCGCAGGCATCGAATGTTTCGCGGTTGATCACTACCATCCCGGCGTCATAGGCCGCCTTCAGGCTGGACAACGTGACGACTTCACTGGGCAGCCGGCTGCCTGCAACGGTGGCGTCGATGACACGTTGCACGGGCGCACTGGCCTGTACAGCAACCACGCCCAGCCGCGGTTCGGTCGACATCGACACCGGGCTGAATGTCGGGTCGATGGCCTGCATGGCCGTGACCAGCATGGGCAGAGTGGCAGCAAACGGGCCCACACAGTCAAGGCTGGAATGCACTGGCATGACGCCCCGGCGGCTGACCCGCCCGAAGGTCGGCTTGAACCCGAACACGCCGCAGCAACAGGCCGGGATGCGCACCGAGCCGCCAGTATCGGTACCCAGGGTGAAGTCCGCCAGGCCCGCGGCCACGGCGGCTGCCGAACCGCTGGAAGAACCGCCTGGAATGCGCCCCGGGAAACGCGGATTGGGCGCCGTGCCCGTCCAGTGATTGATACCGGTGGTGCCGAACGCCAGTTCGTGCAGGCTGGTCTTGGCCACCAGGTGACAGCCCTTGTCCAGCAGCGCCTGCACGACATCGGCGTGGGCCGTGGCAGGCGCCGCATTAGCCAGAGCCTGGCTCGATGCTCGGGTCGCCAGGCCCGCCACGTCGATAGTGTCTTTCACCATCACGGTGGGCCCGCTGCCGCCCAGAGAAACCTCTTCAATCACTATGGTCATGTAACGTTTACCTTCAGTGCGAAATCCGGTTGTGAGCGCTTGGCGCGCCTTTTGCTTTTCACACTCGCTGAATATTACGTGAATTGTCAATCAATTTATGTAGTCGTTCTGTCGCTTTACCGGGGCTGTTTCGGGGTCAATACAGTGATGAAATCGCGAGAAAAGTCTATGATTGCCTGCCTTCTATGACATGAGCACACAATGAGCCTTCCCAAAAAGCATGCCGGCCGCTACGACCCCGCCAGCGAAGACTTCCGCAAGGAAGAATTTCCGTTCTACTGGCTGGCGATGGTCCATGGCCGCTACAGTCAGTACATGGAAAAAGCCTTGAAAAAAATCAACCTGGACATTCCCCGCTGGCGGGTGCTGTTCATCCTCAAGGAAAATGGCCAGTCAAGCATTTCGGAGATTTCCACTCACGCCATTGCCAAGCTGTCGACCATCACCAAGACCGTCTATCGCATGAAGGAAGATGGCTTGGTCGATACCGCGACGTGCGAGGATGACGGCCGGGTCACTCAGGTGCGGATCACGGCAGAGGGCCGCGCCGCCATCGAACGCATCCAGGGTGCGACCGGTGACGTGTTCAAGCGCAGCTTCGCCGGCATGACCGAAGCCCAGGTCCAGCGCCTGAACCGCATGCTGGAAACGGTTTTTGACAACCTGGGTGAGCCATAACAAGCTTCTTGCGGGCGCACGCAGAGCCAGCACTGTCAGGAATATCCAAGTCCCGGGCAGGCAAGCAAGCAGTCAATTGTGCATGCCTCTAGTGAGGGGGCCTTTCGAGCGTGCCACGGGCGAAACAATGCTTGGGCGCGACGAACCCTTCACGGGAGTGCCTCTATGAAAGCTGCTCTCATGCCCTCGGTCGTTGCTTTCCTGGCCCGCGACCACTCCTTCATTGACTGCGCTGTCCCTATCAGCGAATCCGAACATAGCATCGCTTTGGTCGACCCCACCGGCCTGAAGCGCACCTCGATTTTTGGCACCCTCCACCTGCCATGATAATCACGTGAAAAGCACATCTATTTAGCACGACAGTTCGGCGCTGCAGAATCTCGGCGCCGCCGAGATTGCCGATGAGTGCAACGGGGCTCGGCCTCCCACTCGCGGCACTGGAATTGATGGACCGCCGCCGCGCACAAACATGGCCAATTTGGGATAGCCGCTGAAGGGCCGCCTACCTATGATCGAAACTGGCCTCTTCGTCGTCTCCGCAGCCAGCCCGTTGAGCGTGCTCGCCGGCGGCTTTCCCATCGGTATCCTGATGGGCAATGGGGCTGGCGGCGCCCACGGTGTCGACCTTTCGGCCTTCGCCCCAGCCCAGATCAGCCAGGGCAACCCCGCGATCGGGCTGCTGTTCTGCTTTGCCGCGTTCGTCGGTTTCGAAGCCACCACCCTGTACGGTGAAGAGGCCAAGAATCCCAAGCGCACCATCCCGATTGCCACCTACACTTCGGTGCTGCTGATCGGCGGCTTCTACACGCTGTCGGTATGGGCCATGGTCATCGGTGCGGGTACCGAGCAGATCATGCCAATGCTGCAGGCCCTGCAAGACCCCACCACCTTCCTGTACTCACTATCGGACCAGTATGTGGGCAGCGGCCTGACCGACCTCATCAGGTTGCTCTTCATGGTCAGCATGTTTGCCTGCCTGCTGGCCTTTCACAACACGGCCGCGCGGTATTTCTTCGCCATTGGCCGTGATGGCCTGATCCCGAAAAAACTGGGCACCACGCACCCGCGCCATCAAAGTCCGTACCTGAGTTCCGCCCTGCAAAGCCTGATCGCAGCGCTGATCCTGTCGGTATTCGCGGTGCTGGGCGCAGACCCGGTGCTGCAGCTGTTCTCCTGGTTCTCCAACTTAGCGACGCTGTGCCTGATCCTGCTGATGGCCATGACTTCGCTTGCGGTCATCTGCTACTTCCGCGCCAACCCGCACCTGCGCGACAACACGTTCAAATGCTTCGTCCTGCCGGGCTGCTCGGGCATCGCCCTACTGGCAATCTGGGTGATGGCGCTGGTGCATTTCGATGTGCTTACGGGCACCAGCAAGGACCTCGCCGTGGTGCTGTGCTGCGCCATTCCCGCGGCGGCCGTGATCGGCTTGCTGCTCGCGGCCCGCTTGCGGGCAGCGGCTCCGGTGCGCTTCAACAATCTGGGCAACTACAACGCCTGATCTCAACGTCAACCCCCACTGCAATCGGCCGCCTCGCGCGGCCGATTGCAGTGCCCGTCTACGCCCCGCCCCCTGATGAAGCACGGTCGATCACCACTATCCAAATCGGTGCGCACGCCGGACTGAGCAGCGCCTCAAAAGCGTCATCAGTCAGCCCGTCGCCCGACTGGCCTGGAACTTGCTCCTGAGTGAACAGGGTCGCTGGCATAGAGTGTTGAACGCAATGCAAACTCGGATCGAACGTTTTGATGATGTACACCTGCATGCCTGCGCCATTTTGGGCTGGCAGCAAACCTACGACCAGCTAAGTACCGGCTCTGCCAATACTTTGCTCAAACATGTTACGGGCGAACGCTTTCAGATTTTCCAGGAAGTACTCGACAAACGTGTTGTGCAGCAGGGCGTTGCGCCCGTTGGTCGGCTGTGCCTGGCCATGCCGATGTCACTTAGCGAACCAGTATTGTTCCAAGGCAAAAGTGTCAACGCCGAAAGTGTTTCGCTTCTTCACGGCGGTCAGGAGTTTTCCGTACAAGCGGCCCAGGGCATGGAGCTGTTGGCGATGACGGTCGCCATTGACCGGTTCGAATACTTCGCCGACCGCGAGTTCACCAACAACCAACTGCGCATACTGGGCAACACCGCGAACCTTGAACTGGCACAGGACCTTCTGAACACCATCCGCCAGCGCTTGCTGGCACTCGTCGCGGCCACCCAGGCCAATGTGCACTTTCCGGAAAACATCGTTGAAGACGCAACGCTGCAATCGATGCTCGACCTGATTGACCACGGAATCGAGCAGGATCGCGCACGCCTTGGCAACCACACCGTCAGCGCCTACCTGGTCAGGCAGAGCCAGGAACTGGCCCTGGCTAACAGCGAAGAGCCGATCACCGTGCTGGGGATCTGCGAGCACCTGAAAGTTAGCCGTCGCACGCTGCAACGCAGTTTCATCAACGTAACGGGGATGCGCCCGGTGGAATACCTGCGTTCGGTGCGGCTCAACGCCGTGCGCAGGCGGCTGCGCGCCACCTGCGCCGAAGACTTTACCGTCTCCCGGGTGGCGAGTGATTTCGGCTTCACCCACCTGGGACATTTTGCCGGCAGCTACAAAGCCCTGTTCGCCGAGCAGCCATCGGAAACACCCCGGGCGCGATAACCCGGACTATCGCTGAATCGCCCCGGAAACCTCAGCTGCTGGATCCCACGCTACGCTGCTAACACCGATGCGTAGCGTTCAGGGGTTGGCATGGTTACTGGGGCACAGCCTTGCGCACGAACTTCAGTTGCTGAGTGGTGAACTCGAGCAGGCCTTCCAGGCCGAACTCCACGCCAAAGCCCGACAGCTTGCTGCCGCCAAAGGGAGTGTTGGGTTGGATCTGCGCGTGGCAGTTGACCCATGCAACGCCGCTTTCCAGCTCGCCGGCAACCGCCTGTGCCTGCTCAAGGTCAGTACCCCACACCGAACCACCCAGCCCCATGTCGCTGGCGTTGGCGCGGCGCAGTGCATCCTTCACGTCGCTATAAGCAATCACTGGCAGCACAGGGCCGAACTGCTCTTCATCCACCAGTCGCTGACCATCGGTAACACCGGTCACGATGGTCGGTGGGTAGAAGAAGCCGGGGCGATCCAGGCGCTCACCGCCGGTCAGCACCCGAGCGCCCTGAGCCCGCGCATCCTCGACCAGCACGGCGACCAGTTCGAGCTGGTCGAGGTTTTGCACCGGACCAAAATCGGTGCCCGGCTCAAGGCCGTCGCCCACCACCTGGCGGCGGGCGATGGCGGCCAGGGCCTCGGCGAACGCGTCGTACTGGGACTCGTGCACGTACAGACGCTTGAGCGCGGAGCAGGTTTGCCCCATGTTCAGGAAGGCGGCCTTGAAGATGTCTTCCACCACCGCCTCCACCGGCGTGCCTGGCAACACGATAGCGGCATCGTTGCCACCCAGCTCCAGGGTCAGGCGCTTGAGGTTGCCGGCGGCTGCGCGCATCACGCTTTGCCCAGTGGGGGTAGAGCCAGTGAAGACGATTTTATTGATGTTCGGGTGAGTGGCAATGGCACCGCCGAAGCCGCGCTCGCCAGTGACGATGTTGATCACCCCCTTGGGCACATGACGGGCAATGATCTCGACCAGCCGCAAGGTGCTCAACGGCGTCAGGCTTGACGGCTTGCTGACCACGCAGTTGCCGGCACGCAACGCCGGCATGATGTGCCACACGGCAATCATGAACGGCCAGTTCCACGGCGTGATCGAGGCCACTACGCCCAGGGGCTTGCGATGCAGTTCGATGCGCTGATTGGCATTATCTTCCACCAGTTCCACCGGCATTTCCTGCTCGGCGCTGTAGCGTGTCCACACCACGCTGCCCATCACTTCCGACATGGCCAGCGCCAACGGCTTGCCCTGTTCCTGGACAATCAGCCGAGCCAATTCAGCCGCTTCGCGCTCAAGGTCGTCGGCAATGGCGTGCAAGCGCTTGCAACGGTCTTCGTGAGTGCTGTGCTTCCACTGCTTGAACGCGTTGCCGGCGGCGTCGACCGCCTGGTTCAATTGCGCCAGCGAGCCTGCCGGGCATTGGGCAAAAGCCGCCCCTGTGGCTGGGTTGATAACGTCAAAGCTACCGCTTTCACCCGCCACTTGGGCGCCGTCGATGAGCATTCGAAAATCGTTCATGTCAACCTTCCTATTATTTTTGCAGTTTACCCTGTGTGGGTGAAAAGCCTTGTCAAGCATCATCCTAGGCCGATGGGCGAAGGGCAGGTAACCCAATTGGCACCATCGGCGGTGCAACAGCTCTCACTGGCCTTGCGGTAATGGGCTGACGCACCTGTTGGGAGGGGCATTGGGCGAACAAGCGCTTGTACAGGGTGGAAAAATGGCTGGAACTGGAAAAATTCAAGTCCAGCGCCAACTCGGTTATGCCTTGCTGCGGATAACGTTTGAGCCGCCGGCGCGCCTCGGTCAGGCGCAGCGACAGGAAATACTGTAAGGGTGTGGCCCCGCAACTGTGCTGGAAGCTGTACTGCAGAGTACGCAGGCTGGTGTTCAGGGTCTGGCAGAGCTCGATCATCGACAGCGGTTCTTCGAGATGGGCATGCATCAATTCGATGCACTCATTGACCAACCGCTGGCGCTGCTCGCTCGCGGGGCGCGCATCCAGCTGATGGCCAGTGCCCTGCTCCAAGGCCTGGAACAGCGGTAACAATACCGGCAACACCCGTTCATGGGCCTGGTTGTTCAGGGCCTGGCTGGGCATTTCCAATTGCCGCAAGGCACACACCAATGAGTCACGCAGCGGCGCCAGTACCTGCGCAGACACCGTGACCGCGCGCTGGCGGCTGGCCCGCAGGATCAGCGCCAGTTCGTCGGGCGTGGTCAAGCGTGTCAACAGACTGTACTTGATCGACAGCCCAAGCATGCTCAGGCCGCCCTTGGGGCACAAGCTCATCTCCTGCCCGCCCGGCAGCACCAGCAGGTGGTTGGCCAACAGGGGCTGGCCATTGAACAGCGATTCGCGCTCGGGCTTAAGCACCAGACCGAACACGATCTCGTCCGCAGGCGGGGCCATGACCTGATGCAGGTGCAGGTTGGAACGCTCATAGATCAGCGCCGCCTCGGGCAGCGCGATATGCAGCAATTCACTGTGCAGTTGCCCGCGGCCCAGCTGCGTGTAGTCCTGGCTCCAGCCACTCAGGGCGCCGGCCAACTCGTCGGAGTCGCCGGCTTGGTAACGTGCGATCGAGGTCATGTCTGTCACCCATTGCATGCCTTCAGGTTACGAAATTGCGCATCGGAACACTGTGCCCAGCCTGCCAGGAAGCTGGCGCTGCGTGCCAAATGCCCGTGCGCCTATTCAGCCGCGCGCCTGCAGGTAATGCCGGGCAAGGATGCAGGCCCGCTCGATCAGTAACGGGGCCAGTTCCAGAGCCGGTTGGCTATGTGGGCGCGTATGTATCCAGCCCAGGTAGGTCACCCCGCGCAAGGCCAAAAACAACGGCAAGGCCTGGCGATCCTGCGGTGTCAGCGGCTTGACCGAGTCATAACCGGCCAGCAGCGCGGCCCGGATCGCTTCAAGGCGCGGGTCGTCCAGGCAGAAATACAACGCAGTGGCCAGCTCAAACATGTGCCAGCCAAAACCGGCGTCGTCAAAGTCGATGAGCCGCAGGCTGGCCTCTTCCACCAACAGGTTTTCAGGCACAAGGTCGGCGTGGATCATGCCGTAGTTCGCGAGGGTCCTGCCATAGGCGCGCAGGTCGATGCGGGCGTGGTGGCGCAGTGTCTGCAACAGTTCGCGCTGTGCTTCAGTGAGCAGGTCCAGCGCCCAGAAAGTGCCCCAGAACGGCTGGTGGCCAATCAGGCCGTCCTCGTCCCAGGCATGGCGCACGAAGCTGTTGGGTTGTTGCCAGCTGCTCGAATGCAGGTGGATACGCGCGGCAAGCACCCCGACCTCATGGAATATCGACTCGACATCCTCGATGCCGGCCAGGCCCTCCTCGGCCGAGCCCAGGGTGGCGCCCGGCAACCAGCCGAGCATGTCCACGTAACGGCTGATGCCCAGCTGTTCACAATGCACCTGGATCATTGGCGTGCCGGCGCGCGTGCGGATTACCTGCGGTACCTGGATGCCGGCCTCGGCCAGCAGCTCCATCCATTGCAGCTCTGATTGCAGCGCCGCCTCGTGGTGATAACCGTCGCGGTGGATACGCAGAGCGATGCGCTCACCGTCACTGCGCACGGCGCTGTACACGGCGTTCTCTCGGTACTTGACCAGGCTGACCTGGTCGAACTCCCCCTCCCAGTGGCCCAGCGCCATCAAGGCAAAACTATTGAGACCAGCAATTTGCCGGGGGTGATCCAACTCATCAAAAAGGCTCATATGGGGTTCCTTACAAGGCGGTCAAAACGCGGTCCAGGGTGTCAACGAACAGGTCCGCATGGGCCTGCGCGAACACCAATGGCGGGCGTATCTTGAGAATGTTGTCGTGCGGGCCGATCTTGCTGATCAAGATCCCCTGGTCGCGCAGGCGATTGACAACCTGACGTGCCTCGGCGCTGGCCGCCACTTGGCGCTGGCAGTCCTGCACCAGTTCGACGGCGTAGAACAGCCCCTTGCCGCGCACATCGCCGATCAGCTCGTGGCGCTCGGCCAAGGCCTGCAGTCGTTCTTGCAGGTAACGCCCCACATTCAGTGCGTTGGCCTGCAGCTGCTCGCCTTCGATTGCATCCAGCACCGCCATGCCCACGGCAGCGGCCACCGGCGAGCCGCCGAAGGTGTTGAAGTACATTGAGGCGTGCCCGAAGCGTTCGACCCACTCGCGCGAGGTCACCACTCCGGCCAAGGGAAAGCCGTTGCCCATGGGTTTGCCAAGGGTGACGATGTCCGGCACCACACCCTGCGCCTGATAGCCCCAAAGGTGTTCGCCGGTGCGGGCAAAACCGGACTGCACCTCGTCGGCGATCAGTACACCGCCGGCCGCGCGCACCAGCTCCGCGGCGCGCGCGACAAACCCGGCGGGCACGCGTGGCAGGCCTTCATTGGCGAACAGTGTGTCGATCAGCAAGGCAGCCACCGGCGTGCCCTGGGCCTTGAGTGAATCAATGGCCGCCTGCAAATGGGCGATGTACTGGTCTTCCAGCTGCTGCGCCGAGGTACCTGCCGGGGCCCGGTACAGGCAAGGGATCGGTACGGCCCGCGCCTGGGCCGAAAAGGCTTCGCTGGTGGCCATCGCCGTGGCGAGTTCGGCCAGCGAGCGGGTATTGCCATGGTAGTTGTAGTCGCTGACGATCACCCCGGTGTTACCGGTGACAAAGCGCGCCAGGCGCAGGGCAAGTTCGTTGGCCTCGCTACCGGTGCAAGTGAACATCAGGCAGTCGAGCGGGTCGTCATGCAGGGCCGTCATGCGCTCGGCATAGGCAACCACCTGTTCATTGAGGTAGCGCGTGTGGATGTTCAACTGAGCAGCCTGGCGCTGCATGGCCGCGACGATGCCGGGGTGGCAATGGCCGACACAGGGCACGTTGTTGTAAACGTCCAGGTAGCGGCGACCGTCCTCTGCCGTCAGCCAGACCCCCTCGCCTTTCACGAAGGTCAGTGGCTGGTCATAAAACAGCGGGGCCTCATTGCCCATGACACGGTGTCGACGTTGCAGCAGCGTAGGGTCATACATGGTCAGGTACCTGCGTGAGGGAAGTCGTGGCACTGGAGCGACGGCGCAGTCGGTAGTTCAACATCAGCACGGCCAGGGTGGCAGCCAGGGCCAGCAGCATCCAGGTGTCCAGCTGGAAACAGGCGGCGATCACCACCAGCGTCAGGGCCATGCCGATGCAGGCCACCAGCGGGCCGCACGGCACACTGAAGGGGCGCGTAGCGTTCGGGTTGGACAGGCGAATTCGCAGGTAGGCGGCGAAAATGATCACGTAGCAGAGGCTGAGCAGCAGCACGATGGCCAACAGCACTTTCTGTGCGGGCAGCATCGAGACCGGCAGGCCGATGGCGGCAATCGTGAGCAGCGCCGCGATCGGCGTGCCTCGCTTGCCAGTGCGTGCCAGTGGCGCGAAGAAATGACCGTCGCGGGCCATCGCGTACAGCTGCCGGGAGCTTGAAAACACCAGTGAAAAAAACGTGGCGATCAACCCGAACACCGCCCCGCCGCCCACCACCCAGTTCAACAGACTGTCGGCGCCGAAGGCGTGGGTGGCAGTGATTGCGGCGTACAGCGGATCGTCCGCATTGCCCACGGCCTCAAGGCCGCCCGCACCGGGTGCGCATACCAGCACGGTCATGGCCGTCAGCAACAGGGTAGCCAATGCGGCGATCACCCCGCGCGGCATCGAACGACCGGGGTCGGCGGCCTCCTCTGCCGCCGTGCCCACCTGTTCCAGCGTGATGAACAACCAGATGGCGAAGGGGATGCACCCGAACACGCCGGCTAGGCTCACCGAATCGGCCAGGCTTGAAGACGTCGGCAGCAGCCGCTCCAATTGCACGTGCGGCCACATCGCAAAGCCGAACGCCAACAGCGCTGCGGCCGCACCGATGGCCGCCAGCAGCGTCAAGCCCAAGGCTTCGCCAACTCCGCGAATATGAATACCGATGACCGCGGCAAATAGCGCAAGCTTGACCGGCCACCCGCCCACGCCGAACACCGACTGCGTGTAGGCGCAAACGAACGTGGCCGCCACACCCGTACCAATGATCAGCGCCAACGCACAGGCACTGCCCACCAGGTAACCGACAAAAGGCCCGAACGCCTGCTGCGCATAGGCAAAGCCCCCCCCGGCGTCTGGCCGGACAGTAGAGAGCTCCGCCACGCACAACGAAAGCCCCCCACACAGCGCCGCCATCAACAGCGTGGCGATCAGCATGTTGACCCAACCATTGCTGGCCAGCCCATAGTTCCAGCCCGAGAATTGCCCGGCAATCACCAGCGACACGCCCAGACCCGCCACTTGCGGCCAGCCCAATGCAGCTTTCTTCAACATCGCGATCTCCCAAGGCTGAGCGCCTTCTTGTGGATGTGGTTTACGTTGAACCGAGGGCGATGTTAGTCAGCGGGCAAAGGCGCCGATATCAAGAATGCGCAAGCAGGCGCAATACCCTGTAGCAGCAGCCGAAGGCGGCGGCGCCTTTGAAGAGCGACGCAGCCTTCGGCAGCTATAGGGATTTGAATTGCGAAGAGACCGTTGAGCCCAGTGGCGGGCAGTGTTGGCGACATTCACACCGTCTCAGGCGTAATCTGATCGCCCGGCGACCGAAACACACGGATCATGGCGGCCAGATCCAGCCCACCCTGCTCGCTGTCGACCAACGCCTGCATTACCGGCATCACCCCGTCGCACAGATGCGGGTGAACATCGAAGGCATGGAAGGTCGCGCTGAAATGGCGCATCACCTCCAAAATCCCGCCGGTTGTCGCGGTTCCATGCTGCTGCGTATCGAAGTTTTCTACAGGCAGCATATCCCGTGTCACCTTGGCGAGGTACGTCTTCAACCCGGACAGCGTCGACATCAAGCCGGCGTCGAAGGCCTGCAACGGGATGCCGGCGCGCTCGAAAAGGGCGATCCCGTTCATCACGCCCCCCACCATCGCGACGAACAACGAAGTCATTACGCATTCGTAAACAAAGGCGAGCTCGATACGCTCACCGAGGTAGACCGGCTGGCCCAGCGCTGAAAGTATCTCCTGAATCTGCACGTACGAACTGGCGCGCCCGCTGAAGACCAAGGAGGTTTCGGATTTACCGATTTCGGTGGGGTAGCAGAATATCTTCCCATCCACGAAGTACCCGCCCGCGTCTTCGATCTGTCGCTCGAGGGCCTGTGGCTGATCCATGCGCTGATAAGACGACATCAACACAATCGTCTTGCCTTCAAGAGCAGGCAACAACTCATCAGTCAGCAGGTACGCCCCTATAGCGTAAAACGGATTGGGCACGGCTATGATGACCTCGCATGCCCCCACCGCACCACGAACCGTTGAGGCGAGCGTTGCCCCCTGACTTACCAGCGCATCAGCCTTGCCTGGGCTGCGATTCCATACGGTAACATCATGCCCGGCCGCGATCAGCGCCCGGGCAATAGCACTGCCCATGGCGCCGGTAGACGTGACGGCGACTTTCCTTCGTTGCATGGGTCTACTCCTCTAAGTGTGGCAGTAGTTATCTGGCTGATACCGTCAGTTACCGACCGAGCGGGTCATACCGCGCAGCGAGAAGGCACGATCATCCGAGGCGGCCGAGGCGCGTAGCTCTGGCAGCATGCCGGCTTGATAGAGCGGTGATTGCCAGGCGTTGCCCCACAGCGCTCGGGCAGCCAGCTCGCCGATCGCGTCCGAGGCCTTGGCACCCATGCCGTTGCCGCCGGTAACGACGAACAGGCCATCGGCGACGGGCCCGATCATGGGCAACGTCTTGGGTGTGTAGGTCACGATGCACTTTCTTGCTTTGCTGGCGACGAGCCTTAGCGAAGGCAGCAACCCCTGCAATACCTCGTGCATCTGCTGCTTGATGTGCGGGTCCATGTCGGCGCGCATCCAGGCGTTGATCTCGACCGTATCACGTAGGAAGCGGTCTTGCGCCGTATTGCAGCCCATCTTGATTTCCCACGCACCGTCCGGTGTCCGCAGCGGTGGTGTGAGGTAGAAGTCACTCAGCGCACCAATGGCCCCCTCATACACCAGTGTGGGAAACGCCGCGGCGGCATGAGCATCCAGCCCTTCGAGCCGGGCAACAAGCACATGCTCGCACTTCACCCTCAGGTTCAATGGCTCGGGCAGCAGGCCCGCACTGTTGGTATAGGCGCCCGTTGCCACGAGCACCTGGTTCGCTGTCAGGCACAAACCCGACCTTGTGCTCACCAGCAAACCACTGGGTCGGTGTTCGATGCGTTCGACTATATCGTCGATCACCTGACCTCCTACGGCGACAAACGCACTGACCTGCGCCTGTATCAGCTTGCGAGGCTCGATGAAGCCCGCATCACCTCGCTCCACGAAGCCTCGTGCACCCGGCCTTACCTTGAGCAAGGGTAACTGCTCACGAATGCTACGCGGATCGTCAAGCATCGTGACAGGCGTCTGCAACGCCGGCAGAAGCCCCTCCACCACATCGAGAAAGGCGCTGCTGTGCCACTGATCGACGAGGTGCATGCCCGGCCGTCGATGGTAGAAGTGAATGCCGGTCTCGCGCTCCAACTGCTGGAACGCGGCGATGGAACGTTGTGTGAGCCGAGCCCAGGTCAGGTCGCGCGCGGTGGTGCGCACGATCCTGCTTTCGTCGTAATGGCTCGAGAACACCCCGTCGTGATCTGCATAACGCACCGGCTCGCCCGGCCCAACCAAGACGACCCTGGCCCCCGCTTGCGCCAGATGCCGTGCAGCCGCCACGCCAAACAGTCCCTTGCCCACCACCACGACATCACGGTTGCCAATATCAGTGAATAATTCGTGCCCACTCATTGGCAACCCTCACGCACGCGCAACGTTTCTGGCAGACAGGGATAAAGATCCTCGATACGCAAGATCGCAGGCACACCGAACATCGGTTTGCCCGGTACGGTCAGCGCCCAGAACGCGACGAGCGAGGGTTCGCCAGCATGACCCAGACTGCGCCAGAGCCTGCTAGCGAAATCAGGCATCAGCGGATAGGCGAGAACAGCGAGGCCTTTGATGAACCAGTAGCGGTCCTGCACGGTCGGGGCGATCCCCTCGGCGAGGCGATCGAACCAATCGCGAATGCTTGATGCAAACGCGCACAGGTCGAGGTTATCGCGAGCCATACAGGCCTCTTGACGACAGAATGTGTCCCACAAGGCCGCACGCAACACTGCGGAAGGTGGCTTCGCAGACAATTCGAAGCATTCGGTTGCGAGCTCGTGAGCTCCCGCGATGATCTGCGCCGACACGATGTCGTTGATCGTTCCCAGCAGTCCATCGAGCGTGAAGGTGGTTTGCGCTTCGCGCGGATCGATAAGCGCGAGGTAGTAGCGCGCCGCATCTGCGCTGACCGGGGTTTTCTCGATGAGCTCGCTGGCCCAGATGACATGCCTGCGGGAGGTCGAGAATTTGCTGCCTTCGAGCAGCAGAAACGCATTGCCCCAGTAATGGTCGAAGGTCTTGTATCTAGGGCGCTGCTCGCTGTCAGTATCGACGAGGGCAAAGGCCTTCGGATAGGTGATGCCACACACCGTCACATCGGTGCCAAACGAAAAAATGGAAACGATATCCGAGTCCAGCTCGAAGGCGTTGCGCGCTGTACCGCTGAATTGCCCGTACAGTTCACCGAGGGCCAGCATGTAAGGATATATGGTGCAGTAGTTATAGATGATATGCGGGTGTTCGCTGGGTACATCCCAGGCGATGCCCCACACTCCCGGTGTGGTCAGCTCAGATCGCGCACGGAGATTCATTGCATCCTTCAGAGCGATTTCACGGTAGCAATTTGCAGCACCCGATTCGTTGATCAGGTCGATCAAGGTAGCCAGACGCGGATCGTCAGGAGCAAAGGCGAATTCGAGAATCGGCTGTTCTCTCCAGTCCAGATCCCCGTCGGGTGCACGACTACCATCATTGCGCATCATGTAGGCATTGTGCAGTTCGTGGCTGGAAAACTGCGAACCGCAAGCCTCACACACGCCTCCCGATGCACCGGAACCGCAGGAAGGGCACGCGCCTGCCACGAGCGACCTGGCCACATACCGCTGCAGTTCCCGGGAAAACGGCATAGCGCGCTGGACATAGCGCACCTCGCCATTATCGATCAAGCGTTGCAGGAAACCCAAATTGTGGCGTTCGTACAGGGCTCGCGCCGGTTGTTGCAGCGGATTGAACCACACGTCGTATTCGATGTTGAACGCGAGCAGGTCCTGTTGCATCAACACGCAATTGTCGTTGATGACCGAGGTGGATGACCGCCCTTCCTTCTCCGCCTGCAGCGGTACATGGGCTTCATAGATATCGGTTGCCATCATCAGGTGAGCCGTATGCCCGCGCGTGCGCAGTAGACGCGCCATCACATCGAGTTTCAGCAGCGGCCCACCAATATGCCCCAAGTGGAAGCGACCGTTGGGGGTGGGCATCGCGGGAATGAGCAGGAACGTCTTCGCCGGGGTGGCGTCTGGAAAAGCATGCAGTGTCGAAGCGTGCATAAGATCAACCATTGTCCTTAACAGTGTCGGGTTTTACCCACCAGATGCTGAAAACAGTGATAGTGGTATCACTGCAGTTTTCGAGAAAATGCTTCTTGTGGCTTTCGATGAAAAACAGCGAGTGAGCGCTCAGCGCGTGCGTCTTGCCGTCGTAATGAAGGGTGCCCGTGCCACAGAGCACCAGCCAGCATTCGAGCACCGCATGACAATCGATGGGGGTCGAACTCCCGGACGACACGGAGAACAACGAGCACTTGAACGGGAACAACCCTTCGCAACGACCCGTCAGATCGAACTCGCCATAGTCGACGCCATCGAGTCCGACGTCCTGGCGATCAAAGGGCAATCGTGGTGGCATGCCTTTCCCCTCCAGGAAATGCACCGTTATCGATGCCTCGAGTGGGCAACGCCAGGTCCAGCATTGACAGGTCATCGGTACTTTCGTACAGCGTGCGTCTGGCGAGCGCATTGAGAACTTTCGAACTTCGCCATGCCAGCAAACTAAGGTTGGGATCTGCGATACCCCGCTGCAGGCGAGCGGTGTTTTGAAAAAATATTCGCTTGTCCTGCGTTCCAGTAAGTCGCGCCGAGAAATCCTCATTGACAGCTGGCTCTGACCCATTCATTTCAATACGATCCTGCACGCTTGACAAAAACGCAGGAAGTGCCCACTTATAGCCGGTTGCCAGAATGACCACATCGAACTCATCAACATCGTGCTCGAAGCGATCAGATTGAACATTCAACCGATAGCCCTGCGGGCTGTTGCTCATTTCTGAAACCGTACTGCCCACGCTGATTACTATCTGGCCGGGAACGCTGTTCTTTAAATAACGCAGCTCATAAAGTCGACGATAGATTTCTTGAAGCAGTGAAACCGAAATACCGTCACTGGCTAATTTCTGATCCGCCACATGACGGCTTTTTTCCGAGGTACTCAACCCCTGGAAATAATTGGAATACTCGGGTGTGAACCATTCGTTGGCAAACGGAGAATCATCGAGCTGTAACAGATTTGAACGTCGGCTGATCAGTCGAATCTTGCCTGGTAGACGCTCTGCATTCGACAGGAGGTGATTGAGGATCTCCGCGGCACTTTGGCCCCCGCCGATTATCGCAACACGCTTGTCTCGCCAGTTGTGCACACGCTGGCAGAACACACTGGAGTGAAACACATCAGCGCTCGTCTTGCCCTGGGCGAATGCAGGAATGTTGGGGCTTCGCCCTGTCGCCACCACCAGGTCGGGGCTGTAGAAGTTGCCCCGTTCCGTACAGATTTTCCACGTGTCGCCGTGGTCGCTGACGGCAGTGACCGGCGTGGAGTGTCTGACATTCTTTAGCTCGCTAGCGACCCAACGCAGGTAGTCGCTGAATTCCACACGCGAAATCTGCGCAAAGTCCGCCGTCAGGAACTTGTATAGGCGCTTGTGCTTGACCAGGTAAGAGACGAAGGAAAAAGGATTGGTCGGATCGACCGGAGTAACAAGATCTTTGACGAAGTGAGTTTGTAGACGCGACTCTGGAAGCAACAGCCCGGCATGCCACGCAAGACCAGCGGGTTTGGCATCCAGAAACAGGCTTTTCAAACCTGGACGGTGGTCATTCAGAGCGGCAAGACTCAAATTGGATGGCCCTGCGCCAATACCCAAGAATTGATAATGATCATCCATGGTCCATTTCCTTATATGGAGTTATCCGCCGCACGTTTGAAAGCGCCTGTCGGCGTTTCGTCGGGAGAACATTCTGAACGAAGCAGGGAATGGATACTTGCCACAGCGTGCCAGCTACTTTACCAACCATGCCAAGTTTTCAGCGGGCGGCTGAAGACTATGACTCGTTTCCGACTATTCTCATCGTTGATGATCACCAGCCGAGAAAAGCCGATTCAGGCACAGAGTAAAATTTTTTTGGCAAGAATCAGAAAGAAGCTACCCACCCGCTCTAGCAAAGTGCAGGTGTGCCTGTCCTCGGCTCAGCCCAAGGAGCTCGGAAATGTTCACGTCCATAGCTTTGCTGAAAGGAAAACCGCTTGCTCGACTCGCAATGGCCTTCACCTTGGGCACGCTCGGGTTGCCTTGCTCGGTATCCAATGCCAATGCCCACGGGGCAACCGCCGAAATGGTGCCTTTGCAATCGACCCTTGAGGAGTTTGGCGCTACGGTCAAATGGGACAACTATGCCAACCTGTTCGTCATTGCCAAGGACGGCGCCTACGTTAAGGTCAAGCCCAACAGCAAGGTGGCAGTGCTCAACGGCAAACGAATGGAGTTATCCGTGCCGGTGGTGTTCAAAGGCAAGACCGCGTTCATGTCCAAGAACTTCATCAACCAGGTATTCCAGTCCGGCCTGGACAAGACGTTTGTCGTCGAGACCCGCCCTAACCCGCTTAACCCGCTAAGTGCCGACGAAATCAAGGCGGCGGTAGATGTCGTCAAGAATTCCGCCAACTACAAGCCCGGCTTTCGTTTCACCGAAGTTTCCGTCAATCAGCCACCCAAGGATCAGGTCTGGAATTTCGTCTACACCGGCCAGAACGTAACCCAGCCTCGCCAGGCCAATATTGTGGTGCTGGATGGCAAGCATGTGATCGAGGCGCTGGTCTATCTCGACAGCAAGACACTCAAGTCCTGGAAACCCGTCGAAGGCGCTCACGGCATGGTCTTGCTGGACGACTTCGCGACCGTGCAATCGGCCGTAGAGTCGAACCCCGAATACGCGCAAGCATTGGCCAAGCGCGGTATCACGGATGTCAAAAAGGTCGTGGCCACGCCATTGACCGTCGGTTACTTCGACGGCAAAGACGGTCTGGCGCAGGATAAACGACTGCTGAAAATCGTCAGCTACCTCAATACCGGTGACGGCAACTACTGGGCGCACCCGATCGAGGGCCTGGTGGCGATTGTCGATCTGGAGCAGAAGAAGCTGATCAAGATCGAAGATGAGGCCGTCATTCCGGTTCCGATGAAGCCGACACCCTATGACGGGCGTGGCCGCAAAGGCACGCAGGTCAAGCCGCTGGAGATCATTGAGCCGGAAGGAAAGAACTACACCATTACCGGCAACAGCATCCATTGGCAGAACTGGGACTTTCATGTTCGCCTCGATTCCCGGGTCGGCCCGATACTGTCGACGGTCACTTATGACGACAAGGGCAAGAAACGCAAAATCATGTACGAGGGCTCGCTGGGCGGCATGATCGTGCCTTACGGCGATCCCGACGTCGGCTGGTACTTCAAGGCATACCTGGATTCGGGCGATTACGGCATGGGCACCTTGACCTCGCCGATCGCGCGCGGCAAAGACGCCCCGGAAAACGCCGTGCTGCTGGACGCCACCATTGCCGACTATACCGGCGCACCGACCTCGATTCCGCGCGCCATGGCGGTGTTCGAGCGCTACGCCGGCCCGGAATACAAACACCAGGAGATGGGCCAGCCCAACCTCAGCACCGAGCGTCGCGAACTGGTGGTGCGCTGGATCAGCACCGTCGGCAACTACGACTACATCTTCGACTGGGTCTTCCAACAGAACGGGACCATCGGCATCGATGCCGGCGCCACCGGTATCGAAGCGGTCAAGGGTGTGAAATCCAAAAACATGCATGAGGATACGGCGAAAGAAGACACACGCTACGGCACCCTTCTGGACCACAACATCGTGGGCACCACCCACCAGCATATTTACAACTTCCGTCTGGATATGGATGTGGACGGTGAAAACAACTCACTGGTTGAAGTGAACCCGGTGGTGGTCGCGAACGACCGTGGCGGACCGCGGACCAGTACGATGCAGACCGAGCACAACGTGGTCAGCACCGAACAACAAGCCGCGCAGAAATTCGACCCTTCGACCGTCCGGTTGATGACCAATTTCAGCAAGGAAAACAAAGTCGGCAACCCGGTTTCCTATCAGCTGATTCCGTATGCCGGCGGTACTCATCCGGTGGCCAAGGGTGCCAACTTCGGCAAGGACGAATGGCTCTATCACCGCCTGAGCTTCATGGACAAACAACTGTGGGTGACGCACTACAACCCGGACGAGAAATACCCGGAAGGTAAATACCCGAATCGCTCGGACAAAGACTCAGGCCTGGGACAGTTCACCCACGATAACCAGTCCATCGAAAACACCGACGATGTGGTCTGGCTCACCACCGGCACCACCCACATCGCTCGGGCCGAAGAATGGCCGATCATGCCGACCGAGTGGGTGCATGTGCTGTTGAAGCCGTGGAACTTCTTCGATGAAACGCCGACGTTGAATTTGAATGTGCCGAAATAACCGCAGCAAAGAACCCACCAACGTTGGTGGCATAACTCGTCTAAAACCCAGCGCACGTAATGACCCGCGTCAGGGTTGAAACGGCGCGCTTACGTCATCCCGCGCAGCAACGGGGCTGACAGGCACTCGGGTGGCGATGCCGTACGCAACCAGGCAGCCAAGCCCACAGCTTCCCACCACCAGGCACATGGGCCATGGGGTACCATCGGCCAGGCGACTGACCCACAGACTGGCCAGCGCCCCAGTGGCGAACTGCACCGAAATACCCAGGGCGACACTCGCCCCTGCCTGCCCCGGGAACATACTCATCAGGCTCGCCGTGCAATTGGCTCCCAGCAAGCCCGTGACGCCCATGTACAGCACCATGCAAAGCACAATGCTCGTCAGCCCGCCCCACTGCGTATACCCCGCCACCATCAGCGCAAGCCCTGCGACGCCTGCTAGCACGGCGCCCACTCCCAGCATGCGCTGTGGCCCGAAGCGAGTGACCCAACGGGCATTGATAAAGGTCACCACGATGATGCCTAGAATGTTCAGGCCAAACAGCCAACTGAAGGTACGCGGCGAGACACCGAAGTACACGACGTACACAAAGGGTGAGGCGGTGATGAAAGCGAACATGCCGCCAAAGGCCAGTGCCATGCACAGGATCAGCGCCACCGCCCGAGGTTGTCGGACGATGCCAGGGTAAGCCGCGAACGCCCCCTTGAGCGAGGTGCCGCGCGCCTGCGTTGGCAGGCTCTCCTTCAGCCCCACGCTCACCATCAGCAGGCACAGCCCGCACAGGATAAACAACGCGGCGAATATGGTGCGCCAGCCGTCGATCAGCACCAACCAGGTACCGATCATTGGCGCGACCAACGTCGCCATCATCGTCAGCAGATGCATCCAGGACAGCACCTTGGCCGCTTGCGCCAGACCGAACAGATCTCTGGCAATGGCCCTGGCCAGGACCAGTGCGCCGGCCCCGCCAAGAGCCTGGAGAAATCGCCATGCAGTCAGTTGTTCGATGCTGCCGGCAAACAGACAGCCCAGGGTGGCCAAGCCATAGAGCATGAGACTGCCCAGCAACAGGGTACGACGCCCATGCCGGTCCGACAGTGGCCCATAGAACAGCATGCCCAGGCACAGCCCGGCGAGAAAGGCACTGATCGTGTGTTGCGCCTGGGCTGTGCTGCTCGACAGGTCATTGGCGATTTGCGGAAGGCTGGGCAGGTAAGTATCGATGGAAAACGGCACAAAGGCCGTCAGCGATGCCAGCAGTGCGATCAGACGTGCCGTGGGTTTCATTGGCCCGCAAGCTCAGGGCTTTTGAGAAAGCCTGCGACCAGCGCGTTGAACACCTCGCCTTGATCATCGTGTACATAGTGACTGGCGCCTGCGACCTCCACCGTCCGGACGTGCGGATTGCTGGCACTCATCGCCTGCAGTATCGAGGGCGGCAGAAAGTCCGAGCGGCCGCCGCGAATGAACAGGGTCGGGCAATCCAGCGCGCGCACCGCCGGCCACAGGTCCGTCGGCTCGATACTCAGGCGCGCCTCGGCAATACCCTGCTGATCATGGCGCCAGGTGATCACGCCCTCGCTCTCTTTCATCGAATGAGCGAGCCTTGACGCCAGGCCCTGTTCCGACAAGCCCGGGCGCGAAGCCTGCCAGAATGTGCGGGCCGCCTCCCAGCTATCGAACTGCAGAGGCGTTTGACTCATCTCGCGGTGAATGCGCGCGGCGCCATCGCCCTGGATTGAGGAGCCGGGGCCGATGTCCTCGATCATCAAGCTAATCAATCGCCCCGGATTCTGCCGCGCATATTCAAGGGCGTTGGCGCCCCCTAATGAGTGCCCCAGCAATACAAAACGCGGCAAGCCAACATGGGCGATAAAGTCCTCGAGGTCCTCGACATACGACTGCGTGTGGTAGCTGCCAGGCGAGGCCCAGTCACTCAGTCCTCGACCGCGCTGGTCCAGGGCATAGATGCAGTAGCCCGCACCCAGAGATTGCACCAGCGATTCCCAGGTTTGTGCATAGGCCCGCAAGCCATGCAATAGCACCAAGGGCACGCCGGTCGATTCACCCCAGCGCAAAAAGTGCAGGCGCAAGCCAGAACGGTTGGTAAAGAAACAGCTGTCAGAAGGCATCGGTTGGTTCCTTTATGCGTGGCTTCGACCGACCTGGAAACGATCGAACCGATAAGGGTTTGGATCAATGATCGGCGCATGACCGCTGACGAGATCCGCCGCGAGGTGGCCTGCCGCCGGCGAGGTGCCGAAACCGTGCCCCGAGAATCCGGTGGCCACGGTCAGCCCCGGAATCTGCGCGACCGGCCCTATGACTGGATTCGAATCCGGCGTGACGTCGATAGTGCCTGCCCAGGCCTGGGCGATCCGCGCCTGTTCAAACACCGGCCAGGCCGCCATGAGGTTGTTCATCGCGTCGTCATTGAGCCGCGGGTTGGCGGCCGGGTCCTGAACCCTGACACGCTCGAACGGGCTGACGCTGTCGGATTTCCAACGCCGGGCAAGCGCCAGGTCATTGAAAAAAGGTTTGCCCAATGACACGTTCAGAACGCTACGTTGCGCACGGAACTGCGGCATATATTGCTTGGCGAGCAACAAGTGATCGAGTGTCAGGAAGGCATCCAGTTTGCCGCGCTGGGTAATGATGAAGCCGCCGTCCCTGTGCTTGCGAAACGAAAAGTCAGGTGCGCCGACAGCAATTTCCGTCGGCCCCTCCATTGGGTGGGTACGCAGCACAGAGCAGGTCAAGGGCAAGGTCGGCAACGACACACCGAGGTTGCCCAGAAAGCGCCGTGACCACATCCCCCCTGCGAGCAGCACATGATCACAGCGGATCTCACCTTTCTCCGTGACCACGCCACTGACCACACCAGCGGACATCTGCAGCGTACGCACCGCGCACTGCTCGATAATCACCACACCCAAGGCCATGGCAGCCTTGGCGATCGCGCTGCTTGCCAGTGTCGGTTCAGCACGCGCATCGGATGGGGTAAAGATGCCGCCAGCCCAGTCACCCACGCCACCTGGCACCAGCTCGCCAATTTCGCGTTTGCTGAGCAGCCGTGAATCCAGCGACAAATGCTCCACCGACTTGAGCCATCCCTCATGCATCGCCATCTGCGATGGGTTGCGGCCCACGAACATGATGCCCTCCTGGCGATACCCGACATCCGCCCCTACCCGCTCAGGCATCTTCGCCCACAAACGGTCCGCGGCGAGGGCCAGGGGGATATCGGCCGCGTGGCGGCTGGTCTTGCGTACCCAGCCCAGGTTGCGTGACGACTGCTCACCGGCGATATGGCCTTTTTCCAGCACCACCACCGCGATATTGCGTTCGGCCAATGTCAACGCAGCAGTCAGGCCGATAATCCCGCCGCCAATGATGACGACAGAGGTTGCGGAGGGAAACACGGTAGACGTATTCACGGGCGCTATTGTGGGTGCCATGATCAAGACTCGGTAATCGAATGAAGTAGGCCACGCCTGCGCACGGCCGCGTGACAGTTACTGCGACAGTCGAACGACTTCAACTTGCGCCTTCGACGCATTGCGATACGCCGTCACTTCCAGCTCCACCTTGTAAACCGTCGACCCCAAGGGCGGACAGGTGACGGTACTTGCCGGGTCAACGCCGCGAAACTTTTCGCCGATCAGGGTCATTACGGCCTGTACGTCCTTGGGGTCCTGGATGAACACCCGCGAACACACCACATCAGCCAGACTCGAATCGACCGCCGCCAGGGCCGCCTCGATGTTGGCAAACACCTGATGCGTCTGTTCGAGGATATCTTCCGGAATCAGCTTGGTCTGCGGGTTGCGGCCTGCGGTGTTGGATACGTAGATCCAGTTGTCCACGACCACAAGGCGCGAATAGCTGGCCTGATCTTCAAATGGGGAACCGGTCTTGAGCTTGATGATTTTTGTCATGTCGAATGCCTCGTCAATATTGGTGATGGTTGGCTTAGCGCAGAACCGGGGTTTCCCACAGGTTCAAGGTGACGCCGATGCCTTTTTCGATGGCATTGCGGTACACCACCGTGCCCCAGGCCACGTCTTCCACGGGCATGCCCCCCACCGACATGATGATGATTTCTTCATCGTTCTTACGGCCTGGCGCGGCGCCGGCAATGATCTTGCCGATGTCCTCAACTTCATCGAGCTGCATCTTGCCTTCCGCAATCATGTCCATGAAGCGCACGCCAATCACCGGCACGCAGTGATGCGCAGGCTTGGGCAGTTCTTCAAACCAGGCTTGGTAGAGGCCGGTGTTGTCCAGCACCTTGCGTACGTCGCCCTGTTCCATCCCGTCGTCAAGGGAGCAGGATGCAGGCATCGCCAGGAAGGCACCTGGCTTGACCCATTCGCGCTTCACAATTGGGTAGGTCGTGGGGTCTCCCACCTCACCGGAGCTACAATAAGTAACAAGGTCCGAGTCGCGGACCACCTCTTCAAGCGTGTCGACCACTTCGATCGTGGTCACTTGTGGGTAGGTTTCCTTGACCCAGGCGATAAAGTTATCGAGGCTCTTCTGGCCACGACCTTTGATCTTCAGTGTGTCGATAAGCGGGCATACCGCGATGAATGCCGCCAGCGTGGTCTTGCCCATCACACCTGGGCCCAGCAGGCCGACGACTTTCGAGTCCTTGCGTGCCAGGTGGCGCGCGCCCACGCCGGGAATCGCACCGGTGCGGTACGCGGACAGCAGGTTGGCAGACATATGGGCCAGCGGTGCACCGGTGTCGGGATCGTTCAGGGTAAACATCAGAATGGAGCGCGGCAGACCTTTCTCGCGGTTGGCGATATTGGAGCCATACCACTTCACGCCTGCGGTGCAAAAGCTGCCGCCCAGGTAGGCAGGCATGGCCATCATGCGCCGGTCAGCCGTGGGCTTGGGCATGTTCGGGAAGGGCGAATCCTGCGGGAAGATCACCATCGCGCCATGGGAGTCATTGTTCGGCCCGGCCATGCGATAGTCACCGGCGTAGAGCAGGCCGAACATCTCTTCCATGGTGTTCACGCACGCCAGCATGTCAGTCACGCCCGCGCGGATCATGTCCTGCTCGGAGAGGTAGATAAAGTCGATTTTTGTATTTGTTGACATAATTGTTCTCGGCTGAAGGTGATATCGCTGCGGTAGGCACAGCTCCACGCTGTCGACGTCGAGTATCAGGGCGCGTTTTTCGGCGGTATTGTAAATTTCGGACATGCCCGGTTGGCCTGCGCGCAATAGTTGGCGCGATTAATGCGTGAAAATTCACGTATCGCTGCCTATCGAAGGTGCAACCATGATCAAACAGTGCGCGCCGACTCCCCGGCACCACACTGCGAACGAACAGCCCTGGTTCGTGCTCAACTCTTCACGGTATTCGGTCATGCCCTCCGAACACCCGGCGATCTCGCATTTCTATGCCTTCGATGTGGCTCAATCGGCCAACCTTCTGGCCGTGCCGGACGGTTGCGTAGATATTGTTTTCGACTGTGATGCAACACGCCCTACCGCCCGGATCTGTGGCACGCCGCTGGCTGCCCAAGCGGTCGAGTTACACCAGAACCATCACTACTTCGGCGTGCGCTTTTCACCCGGCGTCATTCCCGGATTTATCAATGTGCTGGCCGAAGAATTGACCGAACGCGAACTCGACTTGCTGGAGGTCTCGGGGTTCGCCCAGCGCATCTTCGAAAATATCGTTCAAACACCGCTGCTGGGCGATCAGATGCGGCTGTTCAACGACTACCTCGCCCCCCGCCTGATGGGTAAAACGTCAACACTCACGGCGATGGTCATTCAGCAGGCGCTGCGCCACCGCGGTGATATTCGTATTCAGCAACTGGAAGACCTCAGCGGGTACACCAGTCGCACGCTACACCGACAGTTTAGTCAGGACACCGGCATGTCACCCAAGACCTTTTGCCGAATCATCCGCTGCCAGGCGGCTCTGGACACCCTCAATACCCAACACGATGTATCGTTTTCGGACCTGGCCCTCGACCTGGGCTTTTCCGATCAATCGCACTTCCTGCGCGACTTCAAGAAACTGGTCAGTACAACGCCCTGCGACTATCAACGCAAAATGACCCAGAACGCCTATACCGACAGGATCAACTACGCCTGACCATCCCTTTCAAAAGCAAACGCGCTCCTTCATCGTTTTTTCCTGAAACCTGCCCTTCATCGCCCCTCGGTAATTCCCTGTGCTTCGAATGCAGCAAGGCACTTCCAGCGCGCCGAGTTGCTAGCTTCGCGCGGCGAAACCAACAATTTCATGAGCGCTTCAATATCAGATTGGAAAAGGAAATCGGGCGGGTGGAAAGCGTCGGCCGCACATTTTGGGCCGTCACTATCGAATGCGTTTGCAGTTGAGGTCTTTACCGCATTGCCCTGAGCGTTTCGGACGGTGACTCGCCAAACAATTGCCGGTAATGCGCGGCAAAGTGGCTCAGATGAAAAAAGCCCATCGCCACCGCGATATCACCGATGTTGTGGGTGCAGGCAGAGGTTGTGATCAAGCGCCGTCGCACCGCGTTGAGGCGCAGATTGCGCAGGTATTCGACCGGACGCGTTCCGGTCACCGCCTGAAAACTGTTTTGCAGGGTCCGGCGACTCACCCGCAGGTGTTCGCACAGGTCGAGAATGCTCAAGGGGGTGTCACCGCTGGCATCGATCAACTCCTGGCAACGCTTGACCAGGTAAGCACTCACGGCGAAATTCCCGCGACGGCAACGGACCTCGTCGGTGGCATTGCTGAACAAATCGAGGAAGGCGTTGAGCAGTTCTTCCTCCAGCATTTTCTCGGCGGTTGAGTTGATAGCGTCCGTCTGTTCCAAAAGGTGGCGAAACAGGGGCTGAATACGCTGACGTATTCGCAACAGTAACGCGTCATCCGCGCTGAGTTGGGACGTGGTCTTCAGGCGCTTGAGCTGATCGCCAGACAATTCGAAGGCCGCCAGTTTGGCGAAGCGTACCGTGTCGACGTTGAGCGCGAAGAAGTGCATGCCTTCAGGGGCGTGCAACACAAACTCCTCGCCGTCGCGCAATAGCACCACGCTGTGAGTGCCCACCTGTTGCCCCTGCACCACCGGCGCGCGGCCTAACGACATGGCCGCGCACAGCCGACCTTTCGGCGCATAGCCGCGCTGCACCACGCGTTTGTCCAGCACTTCCTGGAAGATTTGAAAGCGGTCGGCGGACAACTGCCGCAGCTCACTGGTCAGGCAGCCACGGCCAAGTTGGTCATACACTTGCCGCCAGCCCTGGATGGAGCCAGCGTGTTGTTGAGGGTCATTGAAGGTTCGAACTTCAGCGAGCATGGTCGTCGTTCCTCGGTGGCCCCGTTTTTTTATCGGCCTGAAAGGGACTCAGTCATCCGTGACGGCAGCTATCGTTCACACAGGGGCGGCGTCCGCCGTGAAAACCAACGCCAGTTCCGTGCCAAGCATGTGCAGGCAGTACGTGGCGGGCTGGATATTCATCGGCGGCAACAACGCCCCGGACAGCACGACTTGCCCAGCCTCCACACGTTGACCGTCGGCCAACAGACGCCGAATCAGCCAGCACAGATTGGCCAGCGGGCTGTCCTCCCGATCGTGCGTATCACCGTTACCGCAGAGCGCGCCGTCGCACTCCAGGCGATACGCTACGCTGACGTGATGTACAGGATCGAAAGGGACGCGCGGTCCGAGACAATAAAGCCCCGCCGCCGCGTTATCGGCAAGAAAGGCGCCCACCCCGAAATCCCAGCCCTGCCAACGGCAGTCAGCGATCTCGAACGCGGGTGCCACGTCGCCGATGGCTGCCAGAATATCCTCGTCACGGTAGTCCCCCGGCGCCAGGGAACGCCCCAGCACAAACGCCAATTCGATCTCCAGCTTGGGCTGGATCAACCGCGAGAACGGCACTGCCGTATCCGGCTCGACGATCATGGTATCCATCAGGCCGCCATACACCGGTTCGTCAAGGCCAAAGCGTTTTTGCGCGGCACTGCCGGCGAAGGCGATCTTCCACCCGCTCAGTCGTTCGCCTGCGGCCTTGAGGTGGTCCAGCGCTTCGCGCTGCAGCGCATAACCCGCAAGCCGATCTATCGCCTCGGGGGCCAATGGCGCAATGGCTTGCACCGTGCGCGTCGCCTGATGTAGCCGGTTCAGTAGCGCGTTTCCGTTGTTCATGACAGTTGCTCCGCCAGTTTGCGCAGCACACCTTCAAGCCTCTCTGGTGTGGTAATGGCGGCGACAAACCGGTCCGGACGCACCACTACGATGCAGTCACGCACCTTGGAGAACCATTCACCCAGGCGATTATCCACGTCCTCCACACTGATGGCGTCCGAGGCCGTCAACGGCTGGCCACGTCCGATGCCACTGCGCGAACGATTGACCTGAATAAAACGCGTGTCCCAGCGTGCCCAATAAGCGGCCATTTCCTCGCTGAGTTGTTCGCGCGGGTTCACCCGATAACCCAGCACCGCATAGGAATTGCCAAGCACCTCATCCAGGCGACAACGCTGGCCCTGGGCGTCTTCGATGTATGGTTGAACAAACAGCTGGCCGACCAGATCGTCCTCGCGCAACTCGGCACGCTCGTGATAGACCAGGCCCTTGGTGATGGTGGCCTTGGGTTTGAATTTGAACTCCAGCAGGTGTGAGCGCAGGTTGTCGACAGTGTTCACTGCCTGGAACAACCAGTCGCGCACGCCGGCCATCAGCGGGTTGGTCATTCCCAGTACCGCGCCCATGTTGTCGGCCAGGGCCACCAGCTCGGTGGCATGCCCACGGCGCTCCTGGTCGTAGCTGGCGAGGATCGAGTGCGAGGCACGGCCCTGGATGATCGCCGCCAGTTTCCAGGCCACGTTGGCCACGTCCCTCAGCCCGGAATTGAGGCCCTGCCCGGCCCAGGGTGGAGAAATATGCGCGGCATCGCCCACCAGCGCCACACGCCCTTCGACAAACCGCACCGCAACCCTGGAGTGGTGGGTATAAGCTCGGATGCGGATGACGTTCAACTGATCGACCGCGTTGCCGATATGCCCACGGATCAATTCACGAATGGTGCTCTCGTCACACATCTTCGCCTCATCTTCGCCCTCCAGGAGCATGAACTCCCAGCGGCGTTGCTGATACGGCAGATAGATGCACACGAAGGGCCGTTCCGGGTCGGCATGCAGTGCGGTGTAG
>Ga0207696_1000304_pt1 | contig 56311 bp, 63 predicted proteins | sample KBSS54metaG_FD_184403 | JGI IMG/M metagenome (GOLD analysis project Ga0207696, IMG submission 184403) | Switchgrass rhizosphere microbial communities from Kellogg Biological Station, Michigan, USA - KBS S5-4 metaG (SPAdes) (version 2) | ecosystem: Host-associated > Plants > Roots > Rhizosphere >... | reverse complement strand
AAGGACGTGTTGCAAGCGATTGACGCCGGTATCATCCAGCCCAATGTCGGGCGTCGTTATCCGCTGGCGGACGCCGCCCGGGCCCATGCCGATCTGCACCGGGGCGGTTTGCCGGGGGCTATTGTGCTGGTGCCTTGAGTCTTTTTTCGGGTCATCCACGAGGGTTGTCGTTGCATGGATCTGTTCGATAGCCGTCAGGCCGATGAAGTCGCCACCCTGCTGGCCCTGGCCGAGCACGGCTCGTTTGCGGCGGCGGGCCGGACGTTGCAGCGCCATCCCTCGGTACTGTCGAAACGGCTCAGCGCGCTGGAGTCGCGGCTGGGGGTGCGGCTGATCGAGCGCACCACCCGGCAATTGCGTTTCACCGATGAGGGGCAACGGCTGGTGGCGCGGTTCGGGCATGCGGTCAGCCTGATCGCCGAAGCGGAGCAGGATGCGCGCGAGGGCGCCGCCGAAGTTCGCGGGCGTTTGCGCATCGCCCTGCCGGCCGCCATGGGGCGGCTATGGCTGGGTGATATCGTTTCGGCGTTCGCCTTGGCCCATCCGAACGTGGCGTTGGAGGTTGAATATGCCGAGCGCTTCGTCGATATCGTCGCCGAGGGTTTCGACGCCGCGATCCGCATCGGCGAGTTGGCGGACAATCGGCTGGTGGCGAAGAAGCTCTGCGATCACCGCCGAATCCTGTGTGCCGCGCCCTCCTACCTTCAACAGCACGGCGAACCGAAAACGCCGGCGGATCTTGCCGATCATCATTGCCTAGGGTTTACCGGGTTGCATTCGTATCCCGAATGGCGACTGACCCGTGGCGACGAGAAACACACTCTGAAAATCCGCAGCCGACTGGTCAGCAACGACAACGAAGCGCAACTGTGTGCAGCGCGCATGGGCGTGGGGATTTTGGCCGGTGGTGATTGGCTGATGACCAAGGACTTGGGCGAGGGGCGTCTGGTGCGGGTGCTTCCCGAGTGGCAACTGGATGCTGACACGGGGGTTTATCTGGTGCGACCTTCGGCGCGGTTCAACACGGCGACCACTACGGCGTTCAAGGAGTGGATCGAGGGCGCTTTTGCCGAAGGTGCGCCTTGGGTGACGCTGCCCCGCTGATTTTTCCGCAACTCAGAATGGGCCAAGTAACGACAGCGACAAGAAATATGGATAGGATTTCGGCGTTTTTTTGCCAGCCTTCAACTCGGACGAAAGCTCATCCAGAAATGAAAAGACCACCCGCCTTTCTTGTTTTCATCATCGCTTCGTATGTCGCTTATTCTGTATGGCCAATCTTGTCGGGATCTACGCCAAAGGACTTTGGGTATACAGCGCTTTCATTGACGCTCTCACTTTTTGCCGTTAATGGCAGCGTGATTGCCTGCAACATCCTGGCGATCATATGCGCCATTGGCGCTCAGGGCGCTCTCGGCAACGCCGTAGAAGCCATGAACAGCAATATTTACTTGAGCGTTTTCTTGATTGCGACTGCGGTGTTGCTGGCGCGAGGAGCTCACTATCTGCTTTTCAGCAGGACAGTTCATGAGTTCCAGGGGAAGCAAGTTCAGTGAAAATCATGGTTGGGTTTGCGACACGGAGCAGCGATGCCGGCAGAAGCAAGTCAAGACGATGGGCTGACGCTGACCGTCCAGGCGTGTCCACGCGGCAGATTGGGCTGTGGCTCGTTCGTTTCAGTGGCACTGCGATGCACGCAGAAATGACGTCGGAAAGTTTTTGCGGATATCCACCAACCGCTTGACGATTTGTTCGCCCCGAGAGCGCGAGTTGAGTATTTGACGGTTTGAACGGCACGTGACGGCTGGCGAAATACGCAGGAGCGCCGCATGCAGGCATCGCGGCGCTCACCGACGTTCTCGTTAATAGTTCGGAATGTTTAATTCTTCAAGCCAGCCTGAATCCACTTTCGTTCAAGGTATTCGGGGGCAGGAGCGGAACCGTCGATACGCGACCTGAGCTTCATTCCGGAAAATTTCTGATACTCCGTTTTCTCTAATCGCGGTGATACCACAATGTTGAGCGATTTTGGGTCAACCGCTAGAAGGCTGCGATCAAACAGGCGATGGAGATCGGAGCGCAGTAGCAGTCCGTTCCCCGTATTGTTTAGCCCGGTCTCAGAATGGTTCACGATATGGGCTGCCTCAAGTACGTCCTCAACACCCTCGCCGGATATTGCACACGCGCTACCGTACAGCTCCATCATGTTCAGTCTGAATCGGCTTTGATTGCGTCGGGCTTTGCGCCTTGCAGTCACCGTGCTGCCGTCGTCATCTCGTGCCTCCACACGTGAAACCGCCGCTTCGCCGTCGGTTGTGTGAGCCTTGATCGCTCGGTCCATCAAATCAAGAAAGCGCTCGCAGAGAACGGACCATTCGCTATCGTCAATAAACCGGTAGCCTGTGCGAGGCGTGTTTTTGCCTGACTGTATGCGGCTCTTCACGCCTTTTACCGATTCCGAGTAGTCTTCATCCAACGTCGCGGCCTTCCCCAGCCAGGTATCAAGCATCGCAAGATTATGTTCATGGCTCGGTACTTTCAGATGCCATGTGAAACGGCCCCACTGATGCACAATCATCGACAAATCAAGTTCAAACACGAACTTCGCGCCCTTGAACAAAATGATATAGAAAGGCCCCTCACCGTCACGCCAACTGGTGAAACGTACATGCATTCCATTGGGCAACGCGATCGTTTCATATTCCCAGGACGCCACATCCGAAATAAACTCGGCGTTGACATACGTCTCAGCTAGTTCCTTCATCAGCTCGTGACCAAGGCCCTTATAGAAAGCCTTATCTCCCGACACTTTTGCCCTTCCTTTCATGAGTTATCCCTTTCCACTATCGAATCTATCCGAGCTTTTGAATCAAGCAGTCGGTCCGTCGTTGAATGGTAAATCGCCCCTGGTGTGATAGGCCCATTGGGCGGCAGCATTCGGCCAGAAGCGGGCAGCCGGATTAAGCGATTATCAAGGTATGGCAACAAGGGTGCAGGGTAAAGACCGGATTGCCGTAAGCAACTCTGGCTCAACCTTCATCACGCCTTTCACAAAACCCCAACCTACGTTAGCGTGCAGGCTTTTCATGCTGGGAAAGCGTTAATGAAAGCAGTGACGGAACGACTCGAAAAATGGTTGGAAGCCAACATCCCTGAAACACTTGAGGATCTGGCTCCGGGATGTTCGGACGCTGAAATCGCCGAGTTCGAAAGCCTTGTGGGCAAGCCTTTTCCGGAGAGCTTGAAGGCACTCTACAAGTGGCGTGACGGGCAACGCGGCGCTGCGAATTCGGGTCCCTTCTATGGTCTTGAATTTCTGTCGCTGGCAAAAGCCAGGGACAATTGGGAGTCCTGGAAAAGCATTATCGATGGATGGTCGTCCGAAGAAATGACCGAGGCGAGTGCCTTCTGCACGTCGGGAACTCCCGATGCTATCCAGAAACTGTACGCCAGCAAATATTGGATTCCCTTCGCCTACGACTACGGTGGTAACCATCTCGGAGTCGATCTGGACCCGGGAGCGCGTGGCACCGTGGGTCAGGTCATCAACTTTGGCAGTGACGAAGACGACAAATACGTCGTGGCCACCTCCGTTGCCACGTTTATGGAGTGGCTGGTCGATCAACTCGAAAGCGGTAACTTCATGATCGAGGAGGAAGATGACGGTTCGCGAAGCTTGAACACAAAGACGCCTGAGATGTTTCATTTTCTGGACGCGGTTCCCGTTCTGTTCGGGGCGCAATCTGCTTGACGCATAAATTGAAAAATGGGGACAGATCTATTTATCCGGTGGTGAAAAAATAGATCCGTCCCCATTCCTGTGGCACTGCATTCCTGACAGGAATGCCCCCATAAAAAACATGAATTTTATTTAAAGCGTCGAATCTTTTAGCGTCGTCCACTCAGCATATGGAGATGACGCTATGAATGACTCAAGCCTGCGCCTTTACGTCGATGCTCAATTCACCAGTCCCTACGCAATGTCCTGCTTTGTGGCCCTTCGAGAAAAGGGAATCGAGTTCGAAATGAGCACCCTGGACCTGGACAAACTGGAGAACCAGGCCAGCGATTACGCCCGTCTTTCGCTGACTCAGAGAGTGCCCACCCTTGTGCAGGGCGACTTTGCGTTGTCGGAATCATCGGCGATTACCGAATACCTGGAAGATGTGTTCCCCCAGACACCTGTTTACCCACGGCATCCACAGAAACGCGCGGCAGCGAGGCAAGTTCAGGCGTGGCTACGCAGTGATCTGCTCCCGATCCGACAGGAGCGCTCTACCCTTGTCGTGTTCTATGGACAGAAATACGGACCTTTGTCAGCGTCGGCTGAGGCTGCCAAGAATAAGTTGGTTGAGGTCGCTCAATGGCTGCTGACCGACAATCCGGATTACCTTTTTGGTGAATGGTCGATCGCCGACGTTGATCTCGCGTTGATGCTGAACCGATTGATACTCAACGGGGACACCGTGCCGGCTCAGTTGGAGGATTACGCTCAGCGCCAATGGCAGCGCCCGATAGTACAAGAGTGGATCAATCTGAAACGACCGTGAATGTAACGATCCCTATTTTTTGAGTCCTCAGTGTTCACTGGCTGCCGGGAGGTCCCGGCAGCAAATCTAAAAATAGATCTGTCCCCATTTCTGTTTCATTTCTGTTTTCTGCTTCAGCTCGCCTTTTTGTCGGAGCCTTTTATGTTCTCGATCAGGTCAACCACATAGTCTTGATTGAAGCCAGCCACAAATGACCAGAACAGCAACTTGGCATAGGCCGCATACCCTTCCGCATGCTGGCAAAAAATATCGTTGAAGATTTGCTTCAAACACTGCGGATCGTCGTCTGGAACGATCACCGGAAACAGATCGCCCTTGATAACGCCGGAAAGAAACAAGAGATACAGCAGCCCCGCCAAAATCCCGCCTATGAATGAAGGCAGGATCAGGGCGAACCATGATCTGGAGAGGTTTTCGATTTCCGGATCAGTGAGTATCGACAGTCGCCTGTGAAACCCTACGTAGCCCCCGATATTCCCGGCGATGCAAACGATAAAGGGCACTTTGTAGTCGGGCAGACTGTAGGTGACGATAATCGCCAGCACCAACAGGGCTATGAAAATCCAGAATATCCGCTTCCAGATGATGTTCAGGTCTTCCTGACGATTCATGATCAGCTCCCTGATCTTGACCCTGTGATATTTTTTAGACGATAGACGAATCCTGTCGAATATAGAGAAGATCAAACCGAAAAACGCCTCAAAAAAATGGGGACAGATCTTTTATCACGCCACGGATTAATAGATCTGTCCCCATTTTTTTGATCCTTTCCCGAAGACCCGGAAAACGGGGACAACTTCATTAATCCACATGATTCGTCACTGTCGCGATTGATTTCTTCACAGATTTCAAGGGCTTTTCCGGCGGTATAAGTTGGCAAAGGCGTACAGCCCTTGCTGGCGATTACCGAACGACACGAATCTGTAACGATGCCTTATGCAAACCCCCGGACGGATGCAAAACCGTGCCCGCAGCTTGATAACGGCAGTAGAACGGACAACGCATGAAAGGTTGCGTGGGCCCGCAGCGACTGGACGAAACCCGATTCCTCGGCTTGAATTGCCGACTTGAAAAATACCGGTGGGTGGTGGGAAATTTCGAGTGTCTACAGCGGCCAGGAAAGTGTTGAACGCAATATTGTCAATTTGATTTTTTGATATTGACATATCCAGAAACAAATGTGATCGTAGCGCCCATGAGTCAGGATAGTACTCATTGTAATAACCACAATTATGAACGCTCAAGGGATTGGCATGTTTCATATCACTGTTATAAATCCATCTTCTCTTTCGCTTGCCTTTTCCTCCCGGGCACTTCGTACACTTTCAGCCTCTGTTCGACGCCGCATCAATGATTGGCGTTATTACGTCCTCGGCATGAAGTCGTCCCTCGCCGGTTGACGAGTACTCAAATCAAATAAAGCCTTTACGGCATGACGTTCAATCATGTGCGTAACGACGCGCCGCTCGTTTCTTTTTCTGAAACGCGCGACGAATTTTATCGGCCTCATAAATCAACATCGATACATTTGCGACTTCTGACCACAGAGATAGCGCGGTGCATGGCGGTGTCGCTTGCGACTTGATGGATCAACAAGGCCACAGAAAAATGAAAAGATCACTTATCGGTTTACTAGGGTTTTTATCGCTGCTTCAGACATCACTTTCCTTTGCCGACAACGCCAACGGAAAAGCCCTTTTTGTACAGCGATGCGCCGTGTGTCACGGCCCCGACATCAAGGGAACAGGGCCACTGGCCAATAAAAGCAATCCACCAACGCCAGACCTTACAACGGCTGCGTTCAAGAAGCGTCTCAATGATTATCCGGGCGTGATTGTGTCTTCAATAATACTTCGCCCCAGTGGAAGCCTGATTCCAAAAACGTTGCGAGAGAATGGCGTGAAGATACCGCCACATGCCTGGAGCGTGAATGATCTGCGTGACTTGCATCAATACATGAGTGACGTCATTACAAAGAAACGATGATTGTCAAAGGTGTGACGGATACATGAATCCGGTAACCCTTACACAGTGACTGGAAATCAAATCGCTCGATAACGCGCTGATGAAGTATTAGACGTGATCAATAGCTATTGCTGAATCTTATTCAAGCCTTATAACTCAGAGCAGAGGGACAAACCCATGCGGACAAAGGTTGCAATCGTTGGAGCGGGCCCGGCGGGATTGATGTTGGGGCAACTTCTCTCGCTGATGAACATAAGCAACGTGATTGTTGAAAGTCGCTCAAGGGATTACGTCGAGGGACGGAGTCGCGCAGGCCAGATCACCCCTGCCACGGTAAAGATTCTGACCGATAGCGGCGTTGGTTCGAGGGTTCACGCTCAAGGAATGGTGCATTCCGCGCTGCAATTCCATTACGACGGCGCGACACGCGAGCTGGACTTCCAGGCACTGACCGGGCGCACGGTCACCATCTATGGCCAGCAGGAGATCATTAAAGACCTCATTGCAGCGCGGTTGAAAACAGAGTTCCCGTTAATATTCGGGGCCGCCGATGTTCAGGTTCACGGCACCGATGGAAGCACCCCTTCCGTTTCCTTCATTCAAGACGGCACACAACAGACGCTGGAATGCGACTTTGTTGTCGGCTGCGATGGTTTCCATGGTATTTGCCGTCCTCATATTGCTGACGCGCTGACCTGTCACTCGCACACCTACCCTTTTGCCTGGCTGGCGATCCTCGCCGAAATGTCGCCCATTTCAGAGGACGTCATTTTCGCCCCTCACGAAACCGGGCTGGCGTTGTTCACCATGCGCTCCCCCAGTGTTTCCCGAATTTATCTGCAGTGTGCTCAGGACGAAGATCCGAATGATTGGTCGGGTTCGCAAATCTGGGATCTTCTGCAGTCGCGCATCGAAGGCCGGCCCGAGAAAGTCAACGGCGGCGCCATCATCGAAAAAAGCCTCGTGCAACTCAGAAGCTTTGTTGCGGAGAAGATGCAAAAAGGACGGCTCTTTCTTGCGGGGGATGCCGCCCACATCGTGCCGCCGTCTGCCGCCAAGGGGCTTAACCTCGCCGTCTCTGACGCGAACATTCTTGCTCAGGCCTTTGAACGGTTTTACGCCCACGACAAGGATGACCTGCTGCTGTCTTATTCCGACATCGCGTTGAAGCAAGTGTGGAGAGATGTTCAGTTTTCCCACTTCATGGCCATGCTGCTGCATCGCTACGACGACAACGCTGATTTCCATCGGCGACTTCAGACGGCCGAGCTTGATCGCATTCTCGGTTCGGGCCCGGCGGCACAGAACTTCGCAGAACTGTGGGTCGGCAATCCTCCATTTACGGGGTCACTCTGAACCGAAACCCGGATCCAGCCTGATCATCTGAATGAATGGAGTTGTGCAATGGATCAAATACGCAAGGTCCTGATTGTTCTGCATCAGGAACACTCGACGCCTGGCCGTGTCGGCCACCTGCTGCGCCAATCGGGGTTCGAACTTGATATCCGCAAGCCGAGATTTGGTGAGCCACTTCCGAAGAACATGTCGGAACATGAAGGCGTGATCATTTTCGGCGGCCCGATGAGCGCCAATGACAATGACGCGTATGTTCGTGAAGAAATCGACTGGCTGGCCAGGCCGTTGAAAGAAGGGAAACCGATACTGGGTCTGTGCCTGGGCGGGCAAATGCTGACCCGACACTTGGGCTCCCGGGTGTACCAACTCGACAACGGCGCCATCGAGGCCGGCTATTATCCGATCACGCCGCTCGCGGCTGCTCACGAGATAACCGCTGAGGCAAGCACACCCTTTCCGGACCATGTCTATCAATGGCATAGCGAAGGTTTCGATTTGCCCAACGGCGCAACGCAACTCGCCGAAGGCTCGACTTTCCCAGTGCAAGCCTACCGGTACGGAACCAACGCCTACGCGTTGCAATTTCACCCCGAAGTAACCTACGAGACGATCGACGGCTGGGTCACGCGTGGTACCGAACGACTCAAAGCGCCGGGTGCAAGGCCTGCCAGTGAACATCTTGCCGGTTGGCACCGACATGACTCGGCCGTTGAAACCTGGATCAAGGCGTTTCTTCCAGAATGGATAGGATCGCCTGCCTGAATCATTGAGTGATCAGGCATCAGGACTCTAATAACAACTTCAGCCAGTACGAAATCATTTGAATTCGGCACGTGTGCAGGGATAGCGCAACATGGACTTTCAACTTTGGATTTTGTTTTGCATCGTCTTCCTTTCGGCCGCGATTCTTCCAGGCCCGAACGTTGCTTTTTCCATGGCGCAGGCACTTGATCATGGCTTCAAGGAGTCTTTTCCGGGCGCCATTGGTTTCGGACTGGCAAGCGGTGGGCACGCCGTTATTGTTCTTTCGGGGCTCGGGATACTGGTCAGCGAACACCCTGGCATTTTGTTCTGGCTCAAATGGATCGGCGTTGCCTACCTGCTCTATCTTGCGCTGAAGTCATTGCGTTCCCATTCTCAAGTGTTGGTTGCAACTTCCAGCAAGCGCACGCCTTTGCAAATGTTCACCGGCGCCGTAATTGTTTCATTCACAAATCCCAAAGGCATTCTGACCAATATCATTTTATTCCCGACGTTCATCAATAAGGCGCTGCCATACCTCCCGCAGTGCATTGCACTGGTGACGACGGCAATCTTCATTTCCACATCGGTGTACGCCATGTACATGCTGATGGCTCGGCATGCGGCAAAAATCTTTCGGACCAAGCGCCAGATGAGTGTTGTGACGGGCGTTCTGTATATCGGTGTCGCGACTGCCATTGCGACAACAATTTAGGCCAACGGCTTGGTACCACAAGCATTTCAGTGAGGTGTAAATTGATTGGCGTATTTGACTTCGGTAGCGGTGGGTTAACGGTGATGCGCGCGTTTGAATCCGCGCTACCCAATGAAGAGTTTGTCTATCTGGGTGATCACGGCAATGCGCCCTACGGCAATAATTCATCCGAGCATATCTTTGATCTGACGCAAGCCGCTGTGGCCCGGCTGTTCAAGCACGGCTGCACACTGGTCGTCATCGCTTGTAATACGGCAGTGGCCACCAGCCTGCGCAAACTGCAGGAAACGTGGCTTCCAGAGAGGTATCCGGATCGGCAAGTGATTGGCGTCATTGTCCCTGTCGCCGAAGAGATCGCAGGCACACCGGCAAGCCAGGCGTTCGATGTCATAGATGATCCCTGTGTGGAGAGCGTCGCTGTTTTCGCAACTCAACACACGGTGCAATCCAATGCCTTTGGCCTCGAAATCAATAGCAGACGGCCCCATATAAAAGTTCATCAACAGATCTGTCATGGTCTCGCGTTACTTATTGAACAGGACGCTTGCGAGGACGTTCTGCGTGCGGAGATCCGTAAACATGTAGATGCACTTCTGAGCGCCACTTCGAAAAACCCGGATGTCTGCGTACTGGGATGCACACACTATCCGATCGTTGAGCATCTATGGCGGGCGGAACTGCCGGCTTCAACGCGAATTGTTTCCCAACCCGACACTTGCGCCCGGGGTCTGATTGAGCACCTCAGGAGAAACCCTCATCTTTCCACCAGAAGAACAGGGAACAACAGATTCTTTACCACCGGCGATATCGAAACAGTTTCAGAACGAGCCTCGTTATTTTACAAATCAGCAGTCTTGTTTTCGAAAATGGATAGATAGCGACTCCCGTCACTCAAGCACTTGTAGACCGCACTCTTTTTACCGGCAACACACCGAGTGAAAGTTAGATAAACGGACGATTGGCACCTTAGGAGAAAATGATGAAACTGGTTGGCATGATGGGTTCACCCTATGTTCGGCGCGTGGCGATTTCAATGCGTTTGATGGGTCTGGAGCACGAACACAAACAGATCTCGGTGTTTCGCAACGCGGATGAATTCCGAACCATCAATCCGGTTGTCAAAGCCCCCACACTGATTTGCGATAACGGCGAAATGATCATGGATTCCTCAATGATCATTGATTATCTGGAATCCATGGTCGAACCAGGCCGTAGTTTGATGCCGAAGGATCCGGGTCAGCATAAAAAAGTGCTTTCGCTGATTGGACTTGGTCTCGCAGTCTGCGAAAAGGCTGTGCAACTTGAATACGAGCACAACAAGCCAGTCGAGTATCACTACGAACCCTGGATGACTCGCGTGACCGAGCAATTGCATGCCGCGCTGCTACTTCTGGAAGAGGCTGCCGGCTGCGCCAGTCTGTGGCTCGCCACCGAGCAGATATCGCAGGCGGATGTCACTGTGGCCGCCGCCTGGCGTTTCACGCAGTTCAGGGTTTCCAGCCTGGTGAATGTCGAAAGCTACACGGCGCTTGCCGCTTACGCTGATCGCGTCGAACAACTGCCGGCGTTTGTCGATACCCCCCTGAAGTAAGTTCATCCCCTGCCCCTCCTCGTCAGGGGCGTGACAACCTTTCGCCCGGTGCGCCAGCGCACTGGGCGAAAGGTTGCGGCGTGATTCACAGGAGACACGAGTATGTTGAGTCTGGAAGACTTTTTTGCCTACGGCGAAGCGGGTTATTCCCATGTTCCGATTTGGCAGAGCTTGCCGTTGCCGCCCGGAGTCGAAGCCATTTCACTGTACGAGGCATTAGCCAACTGCGGGCAGGACTACCTGTTTGAAACCGGGCATTACCAGGAGGGTGTGTTCGAGCAGACGTACTCGGTAATTGGCCTGCCTTGCAGTCAGCGTATCGAGCTTGATGAAGGGGTCCTGCGCCTGTATCGCGACGGCGAACTGTCCATCAGGACTGAATGCGGCGATCCGCTGGCAGAACTGGCCAGGGTACAAAAGGACTTTCGTATCCCGCACTGCCCTGGTCTTCCGCCATTCAGCGGGGGGTTCTTCGGCTATTTCGGTTTTGAAACGACTCGCCTGATCGAGTCTCGTCTGCGTCGGGTTCCCCGCAAACCTTCCGGTTTTGAACTACCTGACGTACTGCAATTGATCAGCACCGACCTGATCGTGCTGGACCATCGCAAGCGTCTGGCCTTTTGCATCGTGCATGAATGCCCGAAGGCATTGGGTGATTACCAGCACGGGCTGGATCGGCTCAACCGGATGGTTGCGCATTTGCGTCCACTGCTCGTTGCGCCCGCGCCTCGCGTGCAGTTGACCGAAGTGACGGCGATGGGCGCTGAGTCGGCCTTCCCGCAGCCGGCGTTCGTCGAGGCCGTGGCACGTATCAAGGACTACATCGCTGCAGGCGATGTGATGCAGGTCGTTTTATCCCAACGCATGAGCCTTCCTTTCGAGGAAGACGCCGTCGCGTTGTATCGCTCCCTATATGACTTATGTGACACGCCCTACCGCTACCTGCTCAACCTTAGCGACTGCCAGGTGGTCGGCGCATCACCGGAAATGTTGTTTCGACAGGAAGCGCAAACGGTCACGACCCGGCCCATGGCAGGCACGCGTCGCCGGGGCAATGCGGTGGCCGAAGACCATCGCCTGAAGGAGGAACTGCTCGCTGATCCGAAGGAAATTGCCGAGCACATGATGCTCGTCGATCTGTCGCGAAATGACCTCGGCCGCTTGGCCAGCGTGGGCAGCGTGCACGTGACCCAATTGCTGAATGTGGAATTGTTTTCACATGTCATGCACATCGTTTCGACGGTGACCGGCCAGATACCTGACCATGTCAGTGGCCTGGAGCTGCTCAAAAGCATTTTCCCGGCTGGCACCCTGAGCGGGGCGTCGAAAGTGCGGGCGCTTGAGATCATTGCCGAACTGGAACCGCATTCTCGCGGTGTCTATGGCGGGGCCATCGGGTACCTGGACTGGAACGGCCGGGCCGACCTGGCGATTGCGATCCGAACCGCCCTGCTGCACGACGCCCGCCTCTATGTTCAGGCTGGCGCCGGCGTGGTGCAGGACTCGGTCGCCGAACGCGAGTGGCAGGAAACCATGGAGAAAAGTCAGTTGATCCGGGTTGCAGCCGGGCGGTGTGAAGCACTCGCACAACACCAGGAGGTGGCGTATGCATTTAATGATCGATAACTACGATTCTTTCACCTACAACGTCGTGCAATACCTGGGAATGCTCGGGGCTGATATTGAAGTGCGTCGTAACGATGAAATCACCCTGGCAGAAATCGAAGACCTGGCCCCGCAATCGCTGATTATCTCGCCCGGGCCTTGCTCTCCGGCCGAAGCGGGCATTTCTCTTGCAGCCATCCAGCACTTTGCGGGGCGCTTGCCGATCCTGGGCATCTGCCTGGGTCATCAGTGTATAACCGCCGCTTTTGGCGGTGAGGTGCGCAGGGCCCGCGAGGTCCTGCATGGGAAAGTGTCGCGTATCCGTCACGACAGTCGCGACTTGTTCAACGGCCTGCCCGACGGATTGCAAGTCGCCCGGTATCACTCGTTGGTGGCCGGCGCCCTGCCCGACCCGTTGATCGCCACGGCACATGCGCTGGATGACGACGGCAACCCGGGAGAGATCATGGCGCTGCGGCACCGGGAACTGCCGATCTATGGCGTGCAGTTTCATCCCGAGTCAGTGATGACCCAGCAAGGCCTGGCGATGCTGGGCAACTACCTTCAACTGGTCCAGGCTGCCCGCCCCGCCAGGGCAGCGATCTGATCGTTCACGCTGAGGCGACGCCGGGTCGCCGCCCGAGGCCCGGCGAGGTGATGACTCAGCCCAGACGCATCGATACTTCGATGTCATCGCCGAACGGCACGCTGAGATAACCGTTCTGCGGCGAGCGCACGTGAGCCAGGTATTCCGGGCAATAGTCAGTGTTGTCGGCGATCACCAGTGCGCCGGGGCGCAGGTGTTTTTCAACCAGACTCAATACGTCGCCATACAACGCCTTGGCGCCATCGAGCAGCAACAGATCGACCGTCTGCGGCAGGTTGCTGGCCAGGCTGACGAGTGCATCGCCTTCGCGAATTTCAATCAGATCACTGACGCCACCTTCTACAAAGTGATGGCGCGCCAGTTCAATCTTCGACGATTCGAATTCGCTGCCTATCAGCACACCGCCACCGTTGTCCCGCAGCGCCGCCGCCAGGTGCAGGGTCGACAGGCCAAACGAGGTGCCGAATTCGACGATGGCTTTGGCCTTGGTGCTGCGCGCCAGCATGTACAGCAATTTGCCGGTGTCGCGGGAGACGGGTAGCCACAGGTCTTTGAGCATGGCGTAGAGCTCGCGGTATTCGGTTTTGCTGTGCATCAGGCGTTCGCGCTCTTCGCCAGATACGTTGTTCAGTGCCGGGCTGGTGGCGGCGCTGGCCTGGGTGTAGAGGCGTTCGATCAGGGTCGCCAGCGGTTCGGTGGTCAGGGTTGTCATGATGGTTTTCCGTGGGTTGAGAGCTAATATGCGAATGATTCGTCGCATTTAAATGATGCGAGCGAATGGCCCTGTTCGCTATTCGCATTCCGTCCCGACGCCCGAGCTGCCCATGACCGATCGCCAGACCGCCCGTATTTCCTCACGCAAACAGCCGCAGCAGGCACGCTCCGCCGAGTTGGTGGCGGCGATTCTGCAGGCGGCTATTCAGGTTTTGGCCAAGGAAGGCGCGGCGCGTTTCACCACGGCGCGGGTCGCGGAGAAGGCCGGCGTGAGTGTTGGCTCGCTGTATCAGTACTTCCCGAACAAGGCGGCGATTCTGTTTCGCTTGCAGAGTGATGAGTGGTTGCAGACAACCGGAATGCTGCAGCGGATTCTGGAAAATCATGACGAGCCGCCGCTAGAGCGCCTGCGCACGCTGGTGCATGCGTTCATTCGTTCGGAGTGCGAGGAGGCGCAGATGCGTGGCGCGTTGAGTGATGCGGCGCCGCTTTATCGTGATGCGCCGGAGGCCCATGAAGTGCGGGCGGCGGGCAAGCGAATTTTTGCGACGTTCATGGAGGAGTTGCTGCCCGGGGCCAGCGAAGCCGTGCGCACGCAGGCCTGCGATCTGATCCTGGCCACGCTCAGTTCGGTGGGGAAGGATTTTTCACTCACCTCGCGCACCGACGCGGAAATCACCGCCCGTGCCGAGGGGATGGCGGACATGTTCAGCGCTTATGTGATGGCGCTCGACGCCCGCTGAAGCTGCTGATACGCCGTCACCAGTTGCGCTTGATTGAACGCCAGGTTACGGCCGCTGGGGTTGGGCAGGATCCAGACTTTAGCGCCGCCGAACGTCTCCTCTTGCAGCCCCCATTCAATCGACTTCCTGCGGGATAACCCGGCGTACGCAGCCTTGCCGAGAAACGCCACGAAGCGCGGCGCGTAACGAGCGATCTTGCGTTCGAAGCTGGCGGCGGCTGCGGTGAACTCCTCTGCCGAGAGTTGATCCGCACTCGCCGTCGGCCGCTCGACCACGGCAGTCAGGCCGCAGTGGAATTGCAGGATCGTGCGGTCTTCTTCCGGGCGTAACTCGTGGGGCGTGAAACCGGCCAGATGCAGCGTGCGCCAGAAGCGGTTGCTGCGTCCGGCGAAGTGATGGCCCTGCTCTGCCGCCAACAATCCCGGATTGATTCCACAGAACACCACGGACAGACCTTCGGTCAGGATGTCCTCAAGCCCGGTCAACCGCAGATCACCTTCACCGCATCGCGCGCCTGCCCCGCCAGTTCTTCGCGGGATTTACCGGCGCGGGCGCGGATCGAGATGCTGTGCAGCAGCGATGACGCGAGCATGGCCCGCGCCGCTGCATCCACATCACCCGTCAGTTCGCCGGAGTCGATCGCCCGTTGCAAACGGGCTTCGAGATCGGCATCGAGCTGGCTCAAACGCTGGGACAGCACGTTGCGGATTTCCGGATCTTCGACCGCTTCGGTGGTCGCGGTGCCGATGGCGAAGCAGCCGCGTGGCTGGCCGTCGCCGGAAAAATAGATCGCCAGTTGCCCTTCGTAAAAACCGGTCAGGGCCTGTTCCAGGGTCAGGCTGCTGTCGTTCAGCGCGGCCTGCATGGCGGCGTGGGCGGTGGCCCAATATTGATCCAGGGCCTTGATGTAGAGCGCGTGTTTGTCGCCGAACGCGGCGTACAGGCTGGGGCGGTTCATGCCGGCGGCGCTGGCGATGCTGTCCAGTGAGGCGCCGGAATAGCCGGTGTTCCAGAACACCCCGAGTGCCTGCTGCAGCGCGGTTTGCGGGTCATAGGCCCGTGGACGGCCACGGCCTTTTCCTTCTGTCGGTTTATTTTGTGCCATGTCGTACAAATTCCTTGCGGGGAAATGAAGTCGCTCATATTCTTACACCATCGCACAAAATTAAGGAATCAGAAATTCCTTGATCGGCAGGTTTGTTGTAACAGCGCTCGAACCGGGTCTGGCGACGACGAAAACAGCGGCACGGAGTGATCCTCCCCCACCGCGAATGGATTTGATGAATCACGCATTCAATGCCGTCCAGGCGCCCAGCCCTTTGGAGAGCCGTTCATGACTCAGCAATTCGATCTCACCGCAGAACAAGCCCGCGCTCACCCCGTGGACGCGCCGCCGAAAAAGCCGCTCAAGCAGCAACTGCGCCCCATGTTGATGTTCGGCGTTCCGGCGCTTTTCGCCGCAATTGGTTACGGCCAGTACGTTGCCAACGAGCCCTTCGTTTCCACCGATAACGCCTATGCCCGCGTGGCCAAGGCCTCGATCAACGCGCGGATTTCCGGGCAAGTGGTCGAGATCGCGGTCGACGACAACCAGCCCGTGCACAAAGGCCAGGTGCTGTTTCGCATCGATCCCAAGCCGTTGCAGATCGCGGTCGACCGGGCCGAAGCGCAACTGGCCAACGCACGCCTGCGCATCGATGGGCTCAAGGCCAGCTATCGCCAGCTGCAGGCCGAGCTGCAATCGGCGAAGGCCTCGGCGGATTACGACCAGAAAGAGTTCGGTCGCAAGAAAGCCTTGATCGCCACCGAATTCGTGTCGAAGGCCCTTTACGAGCGCGCCGAAACCGACCTGAAAGTCTCGCGCCAGCGCATCGCGTCCATCGAGCAACAGATCGCCAGCAACGTCGTCGCGTTGAACGGCAGTCCAGACATCGCCCTCGACAGCCACCCGACCGTACGCGAGGCCAAAGCTCAACTCGACGAAGCGCAGCTGTATCTGTCCTACGCCACGGTCACGGCGCCGGACGACGGCATCGTCGCCAAGGTCGATGACTTGCAGGTGGGCAATTACGTGAACAACGGCGCGCCGGCGTTTGCGCTGATTTCCGACCGGGAGATCTGGGTCGAGGCCAATTTCCGCGAGACCCAGGTGACGCACATGCGCCCCGGCCAGACCGCGACCATCACCCTCGATACCTACCCGGATCGCCCGTTCAAGGCGCACGTCATCAGCATGAGCCCCGGTGCCGGTGCCGACTTCGCGCTGTTGCCGCCGGAAAACGCCACCGGCAACTGGGTGAAGGTGGTGCAGCGGGTGCCGGTTCGTCTGGAACTGGACGAGGCCGACCCTGCCCTGCCGCTGTTCTCCGGCACCAGCGCCACGGTCAAGGTCGATACCGGGCACCGCACGCCATGGTGGCATCCGCTCAAGTCGTTGTTGTCTGCGGGTAACTCGTGATGAACAGCTCAACAGCTGATGCGCGGGCACTGCGGTTCGTCGCCCTGCTCGCCACCTATATGCAGTCGGCCAACCTGCCGTTGCCGAACGCCGCGCTGCGATTGATTCAGGGCAGTCTGTCGATGACCGACGATCAGGCGGGATGGATTTTCACCGCCTACCTCGCGGCGAGCGCAATCACGATGCCGGTTGCGCAATGGCTCGCCGGACGCTTCGGATTAAAGCGGGTTTACCAGACCGCACTGGTGCTGTTCGCCCTCGGTCTGTGGCTCGGCACGTTGGCCGACACGCCGCTGGAGTTCATCGGCGCACGCATCCTGCAAGGTCTGGCCAGCGGCGTGATTGCGCCGTTGTCGATGGCCATCGCCCTGGAGACATTGCCAGCAGAGAAGCGCCCCGCCTTCGGCCCGAAATGGACGGCGCTGGTGCTGTTCGGCATCGTCAGCGGCCCGAGCATCGGCGGCGTGATCTGCGAGTATTTCGATTGGCGCCCGATGTTCTACCTCAGCCTGCCGCTGACCGCGTACATCCTGATGGTGGTGACGTTGCTGCTCGCCGAGAAGAAAGCAGACCCGCGTCCGACGTTCGATTTCTTCGGTTTCGCCAGTTTCACGGTCGGCATGATCGGCCTGCAGATGCTGCTCGATCGCGGCGAACGGCTGGACTGGTTCGACTCGCCGGAAATCTGGATCGAAGCGCTGGCCAGCGCCCTCGGCCTGTACCTGTTCGTCGTCCATGCGCTGACCCGCAAGGCGCACTTTCTCAGCAAGGGTTTGTTCGGCGACCGCAATTTCATGTTGTCGACGGTGATGTTCTTTGCCTTGGGATTCGTGTTGCTGTCGACCATGGCCCTGACTTCGCCGATGCTCGATGAAATCCTCGGTTATCCGCCGGACACCACCGGGTTGCTGACCGTCCCGCGCGGCATCGGACTGGTGGGTGCGTTTCTGCTGATGATGCGCGCGCCGGCATGGATCGACGACCGGTTGTTCGTTACCGCCGGCATTGCGCTGGTGGTGTACGCCAACTGGCTGATGCTGGGTTATTCGCCGCTGATGGACTGGACACCCGTGGCCGTCACCGGGTTCATCCAGGGCGTGGGGCTGGGCATCCTGATGCCGGCGCTGAGCAAGACCGCGTTCAGCACCATCGACCCGAAATTGCGCCCGGAAGCCACCGGTTTCTTCAACCTGATGCGGGTTTACGGCAGCACCCTCGGGGTGGCCGTGGTGCAGATCTTTTTCTTCAACAACACCCAGGCGATGCACTCGGCGCTGGTCAGTCAGCTCACGCCTTATCGCGTGGTCATGCCGACGTCGTTGCCGGCGCTCGAAGGCCTCAACCATCTGGTCACCCATCAGGCGGCGTTCGTCGCGGTGATGGGCCAATTCAAGATTCTGATGCTGGCGATGCTCGTGGTGAGTCCGCTGGTGATGTTCCTGCGCAAGCCTGTTGCGGCCAACTGATGACGTGGAGTCTGAACCATGAAAGCTTCTATGCGCTTCACCCCGCTGGCGATGCTGGTGATGTTGTCCGCCTGCACCGTCGGCCCTGATTTTCAACGGCCTGCCGAGAGTTCATCGCAGCATTACGATCAAGCAGCCGAACAGCATTTCGCGATGGGCCAGCGGATCAATGGCGACTGGTGGTCAGCGTTCCGTTCGCCGAAGCTCGATCAAGTGGTGCGCCGCGCTATCGACGGTAACCTCGAACTGGCCGCCGCTGACGCCACCCTTCGCCAGGCCGCTGCTTCAGTCGCGGCAGCGGAAGGTGTGCTTTATCCGCAGGTGGATTTCGGTGCTTCTGCTGGGCGCCAGCGCACCCACAATGGGCCAGAGCCGGTGGTCTCCAATTTCTATGGGATCGGGCCACGGGTCGCGTTCGATCTGGACGTTTTTGGCGGCAACAAGCGCGCGGTCGAACAACAGCAAGCACTGACCGATCTGCAAAAGCATCGCTACGAGGCAGCCTGGCTGACCTTGACCGGCGATGTTGCCAGTCAGGCCTTGCTGCTGGCGTCGGCCAACGCGCAGATCCAGGCCGTGGAAACCCTGCTGGCCAACGACGCGAAAAACCTCGATCTGGTGCGCCGGGCCCAGGCGAGCGGCAGCACTACGCAAATCGATGTGTCGCTGGCCGAAACCCGCCTCGCCCAGGATCGCACGCTATTGCCGCCCCTCGCCCAGCAGCGCGATGCGGCGCGTCATGCGTTGTCGATTCTGGCCGGTAAAGGCCCGGCGGACTGGATCGCGCCGGACTTCAGCCTCGACGAATTCGCCTTGCCATCGAGCATCCCGGTCAGCCTGCCGTCGGCCATGGCCCACACCCGGCCGGACATCCTGCAAGCCGAATCCGAACTGCACTTCGCCAGCGCGGCGGTCGGTGTCGCGACCGCCAATCTGTACCCGCATGTCGAGCTGTCGGCCTCGCTGATGCAAGCCGCGTCGGGTAATGGCGGCGCTGCACTTTGGGGATTTGCCGCTGGGCTGACGGCGCCGATCTTCAATGGCGGCACGCTCAAGGCTGAACGCGAAGGCGCCGTCGAAGGCTACAACGCATCGCTCGCCCGCTATCAACAGACGGTGATTCAGTCCTTCGGCCAGGTTGCGGACACCTTGCAGGCGCTCAACCACGGCGCCGAGCAAAACCTGGCGCAGGACGATGCCTTGCGCGCCGCCGACACCAGCCTGCGCCTCAATCGTCAGGCCTACACCCAGGGCGAAACCAGCCTGTTGCAGGTGCTGGAAGCCGAACGCGCCTACCAACAGGCGCTGCTCGGGCAGATCCAGGTGAAGACCGCGCGTTATCTCGACTCGGTGCGCCTGTTCGTGGCGCTGGGCGGCAACTCGGTGGGCGTGCTCGATCAGAAGCTCGCCGCCCGCAAGACCTCAACGCTTCTTTAACGGCAGATACCGGAGACACGACATGACTTACGAAGCCTTTCACGATGAACTTCGCGACACCCGAATTGCGCTTAATAACGGCGCAGGCTCGATGCCGGCCGTGGGGTTCGGCACGTTGTTTCGCGACTTGAGCACCACCACCGAAGCGGTCAAATGCGCGCTGGAGGTGGGTTTCCGCCACTTCGACTGCGCCGAGCGTTATCGCAACGAAACGCAGATCGGCGAGGCCTTTGCGCAAGTGTTTGCGGCGGGCAATATTCGTCGCGAAGACGTGTTCATCACCACCAAACTGTGGAACACCAACCATCGCCCCGAGCGGGTGAAACCGGCGTTCGAAGCCAGTTGCCAGCGGTTGCAGGTCGACTATCTCGATTGCTATCTGATCCACACGCCGTTCGCCTTCCAGCCCGGCGACGATCAGGACCCACGGGATGCGTTCGGGCACGTGATCTACGATGGCGAAACCCGTTTGATCGACACCTGGCGTGCGCTCGAAGCGCTGGTGGATGAAGGTCGCTGCAGGTCCATCGGCCTTTCCGACATCACCTTCGATGCGCTGAAGGACATCGTCGCCGCAGCACGGATCAAGCCGTCGGTGGTGCAGATCGAATCCCATCCGTACCTGCCCGAGTGGGAGATGCTGGAGTTCTGCAAGGAACACGGCATCATCCTGCTCGCCTTCGCACCGCTGGGGCATGGCATGGAGCCGAATGTGCTCGAGGACTCCGTACTCACCGGAATCGCCCGGCACGTACAGAAAACTTCGGCGCAAGTGGCCCTGGCCTGGGCGGTGCAGCGTGGGACGGCGTTCCTTACAACCTCGGCGAACCCGAGCCGGATTCAGGAAAACTTCGATATCGCGACCTTGCCGCACCGGGCGATGCGCGAGATCAAGGAAGAGATCACCACGCGGATCCGCTTCAACTCGGTGGTCGAGACCGGCGTGCCCGGTTTCATCCCCCGCAAGAAGTGACACATGGCAAAGGGGCGGCCTCCTGTGAGGTCGCCCCTATACTCTTTCCACCTGACTGTTGAGACGACACCAATGGACGTCTTTCAAAGCATGCGCTTCTTCATCGCCGTCGCCCAAAGCGGCAGCTTCACTGCCGCTGCCGAGCTCCTCGACACTAATACCACCAACGTCTCCAAAGCCATCTCGGCCCTCGAAGCGCGTCTGCACACACGGCTGATCAACCGCACCACCCGGCGTCTGGCTCTGACCGAAGCCGGCGTACGCTATATGGAGCGCTGCGAAAAAATCCTCGATGACGTGCGCGAAGCCGACGAAGAGGCCGGTACCGCCCAGACCCTGCCCGTCGGCCGCTTGAAGATCCACACTATGTCGGCCATCGGCAACCACTACGTGATCGACGCCATCGCTCGCTATCGCGAAATCCACCCTACGGTGATGTTCGACCTGACCCTGACCAACCGCGTCCCGGATCTGCTCGAAGAAGGCTTCGACATGTCCATCGTGCTGGCCCGCGACCTGCCGGATTCCGGCTTCGTCGCGCAACGTCTGGGCATCACCTACAGCATCCTCTGCGCCTCGCCCGCCTACGTAGCCAAACGCGGCCTGCCGCAAATACCCGGCGAACTCTGCGAACACGAGTGCCTGCGCATCGTCAACACGGTGATGCCGGTGGAAAACTGGACATTCGAAGGGCCCGAAGGCATGGAAACCATCACCATTCCCGTATCGCCCTTCCACATCAACACCGCTGACGGCATGACCATCGCGATCAGAAAAGGCATGGGCATCGGCATTCAGCCGATTGCTTCGGCCGTGGATGGTTTGAGGGCGGGAACCCTGGTGCGGGTGTTGCCGGAATACCGGCTGGAGGAGTTGAACCTGTTCGCTATCTATCCGTCGCGCAAGTTCGTCGATGCGAAGATCAAGACCTGGGTGGAGTTTCTTAAGCAGTCGATCCCGCAATTGCTGGCATCGGATGAAGACATCGTCGGAGCGAAAAACCTCTGAGCGCGGCAGATAGGGAGTGTCGACCCTCCATTCTCTGCAACGGACTCAACTGGAACAGCCAGTGCCCATCACTTGATATTGCAGAACGTGGCGCTCGCCATGGGAATCTTCGTAGGTCATCTGCACCGGCACCGGGGCGCATTCGTTGGCCGGTTCGGTGATGGAGATGACGTGCTCAATGTCGAGATTTGTCGAAGAACTGTAGATCTCGATCGGGATGTTCGCCGCGTCCGCGTTATCGGCGTAAGCGTGCACACCGAAACTGCCAAGCATTAAAACCAGCGCGATTTTCTTGAGGCTCATGATGTTCACCGTCTCGTTGAGGACCGTGTTTGTTCACGGGTTGGAGACGATGCTAAGGGTTCGGGTAGTGCTGAAAAATCAGCCAGGCGGACAAACACTGTTGCCGGATTTCGTATGAATCAGCGTTACGAATGATCTTGGCGAATCAGTACTTAAACACCAACGTTTAAACATCTGAAATTCGATACTTGAGCCTACAAACCCTTGCGCAAGTACCTACAAATTTGCCAGAAAGCGCCGGTTTTCAGAGTTCGCCCTCAAACCGTATGCTTTTTCCGTCACTGCCCATCGACTGAACGCAGAAGACATTCAGGATCGAAGGTTATCCCTTGATCGACTCAAAGAGTGAACGGTTGACGCCATCGTCATCGCTCCCTAATCTGCCCACATCCCGCCCAAGGCAGTAAGCCGTCCTAATCATCCAGGACGTGCCAAACCCTTGGGCGTTTTTGTTTTCAGGAAGAACGCATGCCCACAGCAGTTCTGGTTGACGGCGCCTACTTCATCAAGCGATTTCGAAGGATCGAGCCCCACAATGCATTCAATGCTGAACGGGCCGCTGATCTCGTCCACCGATGGGCGACGGCGCATCTGATAACCAGGATGCCATCTCGCCCAAACTGCCCGGCTTCAAGGCTGCAACAGCCCTCCAGAAAAGACCTATACAGAATATTCTTTTACGACTGCCCTCCTCTGGACACCAAGCAACACAACCCCATCACAAAAAAGCTCGTCGATTTCTCCAAATCAAGAGAAGCCGTGTTTCGAAGAGAGCTGCACATTCGGTTGCGAAGCAAACGAAAACTGGCATTGCGTCTGGGACACCTTTCCAAAGATGTGAAATGGACAATCAAACCTTCGAGGATTGCCGAGCTACTCAAGGGAAAAATCCAGATAGCCGACCTCACCGAAACCGATGTCAGTATCGAGACCCGGCAAAAAGGGGTTGATATGAGAATTGGTGTCGATGCATACAAGCCGACCTGTGCCCATTTTTCACACTTCAGCTACAACAAATCCGTCTACGCTCCAGCCACCCCCTCTGGAGTGAACGCCATGATCCGCGCCCTGCTCACTGCTTCCCTGCTGCTGGCCCTGAGTGTTCCGGCCCATGCCGACGTGACGCCCTTCCCCGCCTCGTTCCGCACGCAGGACATCGCCGTGGACGGTGCAAAAATTCACACGCGCATTGGCGGCAAAGGCCCGGCGGTGGTGCTGTTGCACGGTTTTGGCGACACCGGCGATATGTGGGCGCCGCTGGCGGCGGATCTGGCGAAGGATCACACCGTGGTAGTGCCGGATTTGCGGGGCATGGGCCTGTCGTCGATCCCGGCCGATGGCTATGACAAGAAGACTCAGGCCGGTGATATTCGCGCGGTGCTGGCTTCGCTGGGCATCGAGCATTCGGTGGTGGTCGGCCACGACATCGGCACCATGGTCGCCTTCGCCTATGCCTCGCGGTATCCGCAGCAAACCGATCGCCTGGTGGTGATGGACGCGCCCGTTCCGGGGATCCCGCCGTGGAACGAAATCGTTCGCTCGCCGATGCTCTGGCACTTCGACTTCGGCGGTCCGGATGCAGAACGGCTGGTGGCCGGGCGTGAGCGCATCTACCTCGACCGCTTCTGGAACGAGTTCGCCGGCGACCCGAAAAAAGTCGACGAAGCCACCCGCCAGCACTACGCCAAACTCTACGCCCGGCCCGGCGCCATGCACGCGGCGTTCGCCCAGTTCCGCGCGATCCGCCAGGACGCGGTGGACAACGAAACGTCGATAAAAACCAAACTGAAAATGCCGGTACTGGCGGTCGGCGGCGAGAAGTCATTCGGCAACAACGAAGCCATCGTGATGCGCAATGCCGCCGACAACGTCACCGAACTAGTGATCGCCGGCGCGGGGCATTGGCTGATGGAGGAAGCGCCAGTGGAAACCACTCAAGCGATTCGCAGGTTTATTGCGCAGTGACTGGCAAGCGAATTGGTGTCATCGGTGCGGTTCAGCGCATCTCAGGCCACCGAGCTCAATCATTGACTGCATCAATAACAACCATTAATTCAATGAAGTTCTCATATCAAATCCGAAGCGTAGGATCTGCTCCATACCAACCCACTGCACACGGAGTACAGAACCATGAAACGCCAAACCCTCATCGGCATCGCCTTCTCGCTCTTCGCCCTGAATGCTTTTGCGGCGACTGAAACCGATCCACTGTTCAGCGATGCGGTTGCCTCTGCGACCCAGACCGACCCACTGTTCAGTGACGCCGTTGCCGCGACTGAAACCGATCCGCTGTTCAGCGATGCCGTCGCCGCGACTGAAACTGATCCGCTCTTCAGCGATGCCATTGCCGCAACCGAAACCGATCCGCTGTTCAGCGATGCGGTGGCCGAAGGTGGTTCTGACCGTCTGATCGAACGTCGTATCGTCTGAATGCAGGGTTTTACCGCAAGTCTCGACAAAAGCCCGGCCTTATCCGCCGGGCTTTTTCACGTTGGTCTGGAACTGAAACGGGTCATCCACGACGACAGCAACCCCCTGTTCCACGCGTTTTTTTGGGTGTCATCCGGATGTCCTCAATGAGAATTTTCTGCAGAACGAATAGAATCGCCAGCCCTGCACCTCGACACTTTTGGTCATGGACCGCAGCCGCCTGAACCAAAGCCAGACAACCCACACCACCCGATCAATCAAGGACTGATGCCCTCATGTTTATGCGGAAAATAACGTTTGTGGTGCTTTTGGCCGTTGCACTGGCAGCCTGTGGTGGTAGCAAGGACAAGGCGCGTGAACTGGTCGAATCCACTCGCGACGATGGTTTCGAGTCGCGCATGGACGACTTGATGAAAGTGTTCTCTTCACACTACTGGCACTGCCCGACGATACGATTCGCGAGACCGTGATAGAAGAGCTCGATATGGAAGGTATCCGAAGCCTGATCGTCGATGTCTACGCCGACCACTTCAACAACGAAGAACTCGAAGTGATGATCCGTGCCAACAACAAGAGTCTGGAGGAAACCGAAAGCATTCTGTCCAGCACCGAGGAAGGCCGCGCCCTGTTCGACAGAGTGGTGGAAGTTCAGGCAGTCATTGATCAAGTCACGGAGGATGCGATGAAAGCCCGAACGACCGCAGTCATCGAGGCGCTGGACAAGCTGAATGAACCCTATGTGAACTAGGGCAAAGTTTCTCCGGCAGAAAGGTCTGCACTTTTGCTACGCTGGCGCACCGCTTGCCCCAGGACCTATGGCACATGCTCAATCGAAGGCGCCATTGAGCACTTCATAAATCAGCCCGGTGGCCAGCGCGACCAGGATCAGATCGGTGCCGACCTGCTGCCATTCGTAGCCGTCGTAGTGCGGCAGTCTGCCGACCAGTCGACCATCGAGCTTCTTCGCAATACCGGGCGGCAGCGGTTTGCCCCGGGCCAGGTTCTTCTGGATGCCGGGCGGCAACGCCGGGCCCGGGGTCCAGTAGCCGCGATAGCCGTCCACAATCCCGATCACTCCGGCGTGGTCGATACTCGGGCCATGCCCCTGATAGCCGCCCCCGCCTTTTTTGCCCTGATTGCCATGATCCTGGCTGTTATGCGGATTACCTTTGCCCTGCCCCTTTCCGTTGCCAGGATCGGCCAACGCTGTCACCGAACTGCCCAGCAGCGCAATACAGGTCGTGGTCGCAATCAATGTGCGTAAACCGGACATCGGCCGTTCCTTGAATGAATGGGTGTCTGTGGATTCTAGTCAGTTTTTTTACAGGTATGGAGAGAGCGCCATAAGACTGGTAGAACGTCTGGGCGAACGTCCCGTTTGCCCGATTTGATCAAGGAAGATAAAAACAATGAAAAACGTTTTTGGCCTGTTGTTTCTGATCTGCCTTTCAGCCAGTGCAAACGCTGACGAAAACCCCATCGGTTTCCGCTCCGCCACGCTGGCGGACGCGCACAACGAGCGCCCGCTGGACATGGTTGTCTGGTATCCCGCCAAGACCACCGCGCCCGCGCAATTGATTGCCGACGACGCAGTGTTCGTCGGGACTTCGGCGGTGCGCGAGGCGCCGCCAACAGCCGGCGATCATCCATTGCTGGTGCTCTCGCACGGGTTCAGGGGCAACTGGAGCAATCAGGCGTGGCTCGCCAGCGCGCTGGCCCGTCAGGGTTACATCGTCGCGGCGGTCAATCACCCTGGCACCACGACGCATGACCGCAGTCCGAAAGCCGCTGCACAGTTGTGGCAACGGCCTGCCGACATCAGCCGTGTGATCGATGCGGTCACCGCTCAACCGGAGCAATTTGGCGCAGTCTCGAAGGGCCGAATTGCAGTCGCCGGTCATTCGCTTGGCGGCTGGACCGCTCTGGAAATCGCCGGCACACGCTTCGACCCCGAGCGCTTTGCCGAGGACTGCGCAGCCCATCAAAAACTCGCCAGTTGCTCGGTTTACAAGACGATCAGCGTCGCCGACACGCCGGATGCGAAGAGCCAGATCAGCTCAGACTTGAGCGACAAACGCGTCCGCGCCATCGTGTCACTGGACCTGGGCCTGTCACGCGGGATGACCGACGCCAGCCTCGCCGCGCTGCCGGTTCCGACACTGGTGATCGGCGCGGGCGTGCCGTCCGAAGACCTTCCCGCCCAACTGGAATCGGCGAATCTCGCCACGCGCCTGCCTTCGGCTACCTCGCAGTATGTCGAGATCAGCGACGCCAGCCATTTCAGCTTCATGTCGTTGTGCAAGCCCGGCGCTGTGGCGCTGCTGGAAGAAGATTCGCCAGGCGACGGCATCATTTGCGCGGACCGCGGCGCTCGTTCCCGTGAGGTGATCCAGCAACAGGTGGTGGCGTTGATCGGCGGTTTTCTGAGTCGGTCGGTGCAGAACTGATCACGGTGTTGCCTGCACATCGTTGATACGTCAGGATCCCTCCCTTTTTTGACTGGCAGGAGCAATCGTGGAACGTCTCTTCGTTTATGGAACCCTGGGCCCTGGCCGGCCGAATGAGCATGTGATGCTGAACATCGGCGGCACGTGGCAAGCCGCTTCGCTGAAGGGGCGCCTGTCGCAGGCCGGATGGGGCGCGGCGATGGGCTTTCCCGGGCTGGTGATTGCCGAGGATGGCGATGTGATCGAAGGCTACGTCTTCTCCTCCGAGAATTTCCACCTGCACTGGGCGGCGCTGGATGAGTTTGAAGGGGCGGAGTATCAGCGGGTGTTGACCAAGGTCACGCTGGATGACGGGACGGCAATGGATGCCTATGTCTACGCGCTCAGGTAGTCGGCGTTCGCCCTTTTCTCGGCGGCTGAAGATCGTCCTTGCCGGGCTATTGTTTTGTGTCGGGCTGTGGAGTGTTTCCGAGTGGTGGGAGAAGGCGTTGGCGAAACCTGCCTATGCAGCGCATATCAGCCCTGATGGCTGTTTCAGGGTGCAAACGTTCAGACCCTTCTGGCTACTACCCAACTTCCTTCACCCTCAAGCACCGCCGGACGACGTCTTCGAAACTCAGTGGTTTGTCAGTTAGGAGTCTCCCGCCTTTTTCCGCTTGTACGATAATCGCGATGGTCAGTTACTTGGCGAACGCGAGATCTACGATCTGGTGAGTTACGGAGACCGATTGTCTTGGGGTTACGGCGGTGATACCGAGGTTCGCGTCGGCATGATCACGATCGGCAATACTCGTCCTGATTGTAAAAAGGGAGACTGATGAAGCCATGACGAGCCGCGAACTACTCCATGACAAAGGCTACACACTGCTCTTTGGAGCGGTTCCGAACACGTGGCTGCCCGCCCTTCGCCTCGCTTTCGATACCGGCATCAAACCCTCAAACGAATGGCCCGTGCCCCGTGGCATCGACTGGCGCCATTCGCAGCTGGACACTGACCCGACCGTTCAGGCCGTGTGCCGATTGCCACAATTGCTGACCGTGGTGGGCGAGTTGATCGGCGAGCGCTTCTTCCTCTCTCAGGTCGAGGGCCGCGAACCGCTCACCAATGGCGGCCACCAACAGTTGCACCGCGACTTGTCGGCGCAACGCCCCGGCGACACCGTCAACGCGCTGGTGTACCTCGACGATTACGGCGCGGAAAACGGTGCGACCCGCATCGTTCCCGGCAGCCATCGCCCTGCTCTGGGCGAGCCTCCGTTCGATTTCACTGACGAGTCCCGATCCGTGCAACTGGCGGGCAACGCGGGCGACATCCTGATCTTCGATGCCGACCTGATCCACGCCGGCAGCCTGAACTCTAGCGGCGCACGCCGGCGCACTCTGTTGATCACCTGTTTTTCCGAATCGCTCTACGCCACACACCTGGAAACGGTGGGCCTCAGAAGCATACAAATGGACACGACTGAGCGGTTCGATCCGGAGGACTTTGCGTTCGGGATCATGAAATCATTCATTTGACTTGATTGCCTTAGGCAACTATATAGTTGCCCAAGGCAACCATATGAGCATCCCGCCATGTCCACCATCACCGACCGCGCCGACATCGTTCGGCAATTCAACCGCTTCTACACTCACCAGATCGGCGTGTTGCAGGAGCATCTGCTGCAAAGCGATTACTCGCTGACAGAACTGCGCATCCTCTACGAACTCGCGTCCGGCGGTGACCTGACCAGCGCCGACCTGCGCCAGATGCTCGGCCTCGACGCGGGCTACATGAGCCGCCTCATCAGCGGTTTCGACAAAAAGGGCCTGATCCAGAAAGTCCCCTCCGCCACCGACGCCCGCGCCAGTCAGTTGCACATCACCGACCTCGGCCGCGAGATCCTCGCGCCGCTGGAGCAAGCCTCGCGGCAAGAGGTCATCACCCTGCTCGAACGCCTGGCGGAACCGCAGCAACTGCAACTGATCGCCTCCATGAAGCAGATTCAAACCCTGCTCGAAGGTGGCCAACCGACGACCTATTTGCTGCGCGATCCGCGACCCGGTGACATGGGCCTGGTGGTGCATCAGCAAACCGCGATCTACAGCCGTGAATACGGCTGGAATTCAGAGTTCGAAGCGCTGGTGTCAGAGGTTGTCGCCAAATACCTGCGCGAATTCGACCCCACGGGCGAGCGCTGCTGGATTGCGGAGAAGGACGGCAAGGTGGTGGGTTCGGTGTTCGTCATCCGCCACGACGAAACCACCGCAAAACTGCGCATGCTCTACGTGGATGCCAGCGCGCGGGGCTTGGGAATCGGCAATCGGCTGGTCGAGGAATGCCTGCGGTTTGCCCGTGATATCGGCTACAAAAAGATGATTCTGTGGACCACCAGCAATCTGGTGGATGCCCGCCGGTTGTATCAGCGGGCGGGGTTTGAGTTGGTCGAGGAAGAGCCGATTCACAGCTTCGGCAAAGAGCTGGTGAGCCAGACCTGGGCGATCGAGTTGTGAGGTTTATGCTCGCGGTGAGTCGTCGTAGTCAGGCAGGACGATGGCGTCGGCTTTCGGCGAAAGGATTTTGCCGAACAGTTTCTTGAGCCCCGGCGCAGTGGCCATCCGCAGCACGGCATGGCCGAGTGCAATGCCCAGACGCGAATGCGGCGAGGCCAGCCTTGGGGCGAACTTGGGCACGCTTTGCGCCTGAGCCACGAATGGACGCATCAGCGCTTCATAGGCGGCGAAGGCCTGATGGTGATCGGCGTGGCGCCCGAGTTCTCCGGCCAGCACGTAGGCGCCGCACAGTCCAAGGCTGGTGCCCATGCCGCTGATGGGCGACGCACAATACGCCGCGTCCCCGAGCAGCGCGATGCGCCCCTTGGACCAATGGGGCATTTTGACCTGACCCACCGCTTCCAGATAAAGGTCAGTCGTGTCATCCAGCGCAGCGAGTACGCGAGGCGTTTCCCAACCGGCATCGGCAAACAGTTTTTTGAGCAAGGATTTCTGTTCGTCCTGCGCAAGCTTTTCGTATCCGCTCGGCGCCTGCTGAAAAGACAAAAACGCGCGCGTGGTGCCGAGGTTGTCAGGACGCAAACAAACGCAGCGACCGCCCGGCAAGTTGTGCCAGCGCATCACCTGGCCGTCGCTCGGCTGTCGAGGCACGGTGAAATAAGCCGTGTAGAGATCGAGCGGGCGCCGCTTCACTTCATCGCCGAACACCTGATTGCGGGTCGTCGAACCCATCCCTTCGGCCACGATCACCAGATCGTAAACCTGCTCCCCGCCCTGCTCGAAACGCACGTGAACCTGCTCGCCATCGTCCTCGATGCTTTCGATGCTGTCACCGAACCGGTACGTGACCCGGTCCTCGCTGTGCTGGATCAACAGCTTGGCGAGCTCACCGCGCAGGATCTCCAGTTCCGCAATCGGCCCGTCACCGTCAAACGCATCGACCCCGATGAACGCCTTGGTCTGGTTGTCCCGGTCAACGAAAGCGATACCCTGCTCGTGCGTCGTGTTCGCACGAATCAGCTCCTCCAGCCCCATGCGCCGCACCACTTCACGCCCGGCGCCGCGCACATCGATAGTTTGCCCGCCATCACGAAACGCCGGCGCCCGCTCGACCACCGTGACGTCCATACCCTGACGCGACAGCCAATACGCCAACGCGGGGCCGGCGATACTTGCACCGGTGACGAGTATTTTCTGTGGCTTCATTCTGCGTCCTGCGTTTCAGACGTGGCTGTCGTGCTGCCCGGCAACGTGTTGCGGTAGACCTCGATCACCCGGCCCAGAAAGGTCTCGATGACTGCACGATCCCGCTCGTCCAGCGCACCCAGCACCGCGCTCAACCCATTGAGCATCGGCGCGATATGCCGATAGGCCTGTGCCACCGACTCCGGCACCGGGCACACCAGTACCCGGCGCTTGTCGTTGAGCTGTCGCTCGCGCACCACGTGCCCGGCACGCTCCAGCCGGTCGATGACCTGGGTGATGCCCGCCGTGGTCACGGACAGACGCGAAGCAAGCTCGGTCGGCGGCAACGGACCGTCGGTAATCAGATGCTCCAGCGCCGCCACGTCGGTCTGATTGATGCCCAGCATCACGCCCAACTGGCCGGCCGCAGCACGGGTCAGGATGGCGATCTGTTGCAACTGCTGGCCCACGGCATCGCTGGCGATCTGCAGCGTGCGTGGATCTTCGGCGGGATTGGGCGGAGATGTGGGTGATGACATGCGCAGGTCTTGTTCGGAGATCGAGGGATTCGGTTCGAGGCGAGCGACACTAGCATATAGCTAACTTGCTTAGCTAGTTTTGTAAAGGCTGACCCGAGTGCTCAATGCCAAGACAGAAAATGGCAAAAAATCAAAAAGGGGACTGATGTCCCCTTTTCTCTGAAGCAACGCGCCCGTGCCGATTCACTAAGGCACCTCTGAATCCACTGCCATGGGCGTGGGGACTTGCCAAGAAGGTTTTTGGTCAACCTGAGTGTCGAAAGCACGACGTGCCTTGCGAATGTCGTCGACGTTTTCGACCACCCACGTCCACACAGGCGACATACGGACCAAAAGCCCCATGCCCAGTGGCGTCAGCTCGTATTCGACACGCGGCGGAATTTCACCGAACTCCCGCCGAATCAGAAGACCATCACGCTCCAGTGAGCGCAGCGTCTTGGTCAACATGCGCTGAGTCACGCCCCTCATCTGTCGCTTGATCTCAGCATGGCGCATCGTGCCGTACACACCCAAGGCGTGCAGGATGCCCAACGACCAGCGACTGCCGGCATGCGTGAGGACTTCTCGCCGCACTCCATCATCATCGTCTCTGAGCGTCTGGCAGATCCTCTCTGCCTGGCCAAGAGTCTCGTGGTCGGTCATTTCTCCTCCCGGTATCACACGTGTGCCTTCTTACTGGTGCTGTCGAATGGTGCAAATATCTGCCCATCTTACAGACAGCAGGTTTCAGGAGACATCATGACCGAAACAACACAGCCTTCCCCCCAATCGATTCTCGTACTCGGTGCCGGCGAACTCGGCCTGCCGGTTTTGCGCAATCTCGCAAATGTGGCAAAACGCGCCCCGGGCTCTACAGTAAGTGTCCTCCTTCGGTCCTCGACCATCAGCACCCAGATGCCGGAGAAAAAGGCAGAAATCGATGAGCTGCGGAGTCTGGGGATCCAAATGGTCGCCGCCGACCTGGTGAGTGATTCGATCGATCAGCTGGCTGAAGTCTTCGCCCGATTCGATACCGTCATCGGCTGCGCAGGCATGGTGGCGGGTCGGGAAACGCCGATGAAGCTTGCCACCGCAGCGCTCAAGGCCGGTGTGAAGCGCTACTTTCCCTGGCAGTTTGGCGTGGATTTCGAGGTCATCGGGCGAGGCAGTCCTCAGGATTTGTTTGATGCTCAACTCGATGTGCGCGAATTGCTCCGCGCCCAGGATAAAACCGAGTGGGTCATCATCTCGACGGGCATGTTCACCAGCTTCCTGTTCGAGCCGGTGTTTGAGGTGGTGGACTTCGAAAACGACGCCGTGAACGCCCTCGGCAGTCTCGACAACAGCGTGACGCTCACCACACCGCAAGACATCGGCAGGTTGACCGCCGAAATCGTCTTCTTCGAACCTCGTTTTCGCAATCAGATCGTCTACCTTTCCGGCGACACCGTGACCTACGGACAAGTGGCGAGCATCCTTGAACGGGTGCTTGAACGTCCGTTCAAACGCAACGTCTGGACTGTTGAGCACCTGATCCAGGAACTTGAAAAAGATCCCACCCACCACATCAAAAAGTATCGCGCCGTGTTCGCACAAGGCAGAGGCGTGGCCTGGCCGAAAGCTGGCACGTTCAACGAACAGCAATCCATTCAAGTGACCAGCGCGGAGCAATGGGCTCGAGAAAACCTCGTGAGCCGCTGAAATCACCTGGCGCTCACCGGTCCTGTCGGATTGATGAGCGCAACTCATAAACCCTTGCCGATTTACCCGTCTAGTCCCCTCTCCCGCGCTCGCTTACTGTTCTCCCAACGCCAAACGACGGGAGATCAGAATGCATAAGCGCACACTCGGCAACAGTTCACTCGAAGTCTCGGCCCTGGGCTTTGGCTGCATGGGTTTGAGCCATGGCTACGGCCCCGCCACCGATACTCGACAAACCATTTCCGTGATCCGCTCAGCGGTTGATCAAGGTGTGACGTTCTTCGATACCGCCGAGGTCTATGGCCCTTACCTGAATGAACAAGTGGTGGGCGAAGCGCTGGCGCCGGTCCGCGATCAAGTGGTCATCGCCACCAAGTTCGGCTTTACCTTCGGCGACGACAATAAACAGCAGATCCTCAACAGCCGCCCCGAGCACATCCGGATCGCCGTCGAGGGTTCGTTGCGTCGGTTGAAGACCGATTACATCGATTTGCTCTACCAGCACCGGGTCGATCCGGACGTGCCGATCGAGGACGTGGCCGGTGTGGTGAAAGCGCTGATTGGCGAAGGCAAGGTCAAACACTTCGGCCTGTCGGAGGCCGGTGCGCAAACCATCCGACGCGCCCATGCGGTGCAACCGGTCACGGCGCTGCAAAGCGAATATTCGTTGTGGTGGCGCGAGCCGGAGCAGGAAATTCTGCCGACGCTTTGGGAGCTGGGCATCGGCTTCGTGCCGTTCAGTCCGCTGGGCAAGGGTTTCCTCACTGGCACCGTGTCTGCCGAAACCACTTACGGCAGTGACGACTTTCGCAGCATCGTCCCGCGCTTCAGCCAGTCAGCGTTGCAGGCCAATCAGGGGCTGGTGGTGTTGATCCGGCAGATCGCCGCGCAGAAACAAGCAACACCGGCGCAAATCGCATTGGCCTGGCTGCTCGCGCAGGCACCGTGGATTGTGCCGATTCCCGGCACAACCAAACTGCATCGTCTGGAAGAAAACCTCGGTGGAGCTGACATCACGCTCGACGCCAGCGAACTCAAGGCAATTGATACGGCACTGGCGCAGATCCACATCGAAGGCGAGCGCTATCCCGAAGCTCTCAAGGCGCGGGTCGGCCGATGAATCGATTGATCGCGCCATTCGTTGCCTTATCGCTCATCAGCGCAGAAGCCCCAGCCGCCAGTGAAATCCGCATTACCCCGAAAGGCTCCCAACCTTCTATCCAGGGCGCACCCGAAAACTTCACCGGCACAGTGCGCGTGGACGGCCTGTTCAAGGGCGAGCTGCCGGCACGTGTCGGTGGCGGCACGGTGACCTTCGAGCCTGGCGCACGCACCGCGTGGCATACCCATCCGTTGGGGCAGACGCTGATCGTCACGGCCGGGGTTGGCTACGTGCAGCAAGAAGGCGGGCCGCGTCAGGAAATCCGCCCGGGCGACATTGTCTGGATCCCCCCGCTCACCCGTCACTGGCATGGCGCCACAGCGAGCACCGGCATGACGCACATTGCGATTGCTGAAGCCGAGGACGGCAAGACGGTCACCTGGGCCGAGCAAGTCTCGCAGGCCCAATACGATCCAGCGACACCGCAAGACACGACCGGCACACAAGCCAGCATCGACACACTGTCGAAGAAACAGCAGGCGATTCCCCTGATCGCCGCGTTCATGGCCACCAGCGACATGCCCAACCTCAACGTGGCGCTCAACCAGGGACTCGACGCGGGTCTGACCGTCAGCGAAGCACGGGAAATTCTCGTGCAGCTCTACGCCTACGTCGGCTTCCCGCGCAGCCTCAATGCGTTGAATGAGTTGATGTCCGTCGTCCAAGCGCGCAAGCAACGCGGCATCGAGGATGCGCCGGGACGTGAGCCAAGCCGGGCAATTCCAACCGGCGAAGAACTGCTTAAAGCTGGCACCGCCAATCAAACGAAGATTTCCGGCGCCCTGGTCAAAGGCCCGGTGTTCGAGTTTGCTCCGGTGATCAACCGGTTCCTGCAAACCCACCTGTTCGGCGACATCTTCGAGCGTGACAACCTCGACTGGCAAAGCCGTGAACTGGCGACCGTCGGCGCGCTGGCGGCGACTCCGGGCGTGGAACCGCAATTGCGCTCGCACATGCTGGCGAGTCTGCGCGTGGGGCTCAGCGCAACGCAGTTGCGCCAAGTCACCGAGCAATTGAAAAAGCACAGCGATGCACAGACCGTCGAACGGGCCAACACGGCGCTGACCCAAGCCCTCGCGGCTTCGGTGAAATGACATGATGCCTGCCAAAACCCTGCCGGTTCTCACTCTGTTAAGCCTGTTGAGCGCCTGCGCAAACCAACCCGAAAGCCCATTGCTGATTCAGAAACAAGGCAGCTTCGCCGCTGGCGGAACCATGACCACCGCACCGGGCACCTTCGATCCGCGCAAGCCGCTGTCGCCCGACGGCCAGACCTACCACGGCGACCACGCCTACGCGTTCTACCAGATCCCGGTCGATGCGCGAAAACTGCCCATCGTCATGTGGCACGGCGCCGGTCAGTTTTCCAAGACCTGGGAAACCACCGCCGATGGCCGCGAGGGTTTTCAGAACCTGTTTCTGCGTCGCCACTACGGCGTCTATCTGATTGATCAGCCTCGGCGCGGCGATGCGGGTCGCAGCAGTGTCGAGACGACCATCAAACCGGTGCCGGACGAGCAACTGTGGTTCAACCAGTTCCGCATTGGCCTGTGGCCGAACTACTTCAACGGCGTACAAGTGGCGCGGGACGCGCAGAGCCGCGAGCAGTTTTTTCGTGCGATGACGCCGAACACCGGGCCTTTCGACATGGGCGTGGTCTCCGATGGTGTGTCAGCCGTTTTTGATCGAATCGGCCCGGGCATCTTGTTCACCCATTCCCAGGGTGCCGCCGATGCGGCGTATCAGGGCGCCAGCGGTGGTCAGCCGCGCAGCATCGATAAACCCGCGTATCGCATCGAAGACATTCACGGCATGGCCGACTTCATCAGCCAGTTTGCCGGCGTCGATGACAAACGCCTGGGCCTGCTCGGCATCTGTGGCGGTGGCGGTTATTCGCTGGCGGCGGCACAAACCGACAAGCGCTTCAAATCGCTGGCGACCGTCAGCATGTTCAACTCGGGCCGGGTGCGCCGCAACGGCTACAACGACTCGCAAATGGACAGCATTCAGCAACGTCTGCAACAGGCTTCGTCCGCCCGCGCCCAGGAAGCCGCCGGTGGCGCGGTGTTGTATTCCGGTGATGCCAACCTGACGGATGAGCAGATCGCCAAATTGCCGTTCGAACTCTATCGCCAGGGCTACGAGTATTACTGGAAGACCCACGCGCACCCGAACTCCACCTTCAAATACACCACCAGCAGCCTCATCGACCTGATGCGCTTTGACGCCACCCACCAGATCGAGCTCATCAATCAACCTTTGTTGATGATCGCCGGCAGCAAGGCCGACAGCCTGTACATGACTCAGGACGCCTTCCCCAAAGCCACCGGCACTACCGACAAGGAAGTGTTCATCCTCGAGGGCGCCACCCACATCGAAACCTATTGGGTGCCGCGATATGTCGACGCCGCCATCAGCAAGCTGAGCGCGTTTTACGCCCGTACGTTGTGATGAACGCTATGGGGGTCGCGCATCCGTGCGCAACCTGCTTTCATGGATCAATCCCGCGCCCCTCATGAGAGGTTCTCATCAATGTCCCGCGCCAATCTCAATGACCTGTAAGCCTTCGTGGTCATCGCCCGCGAAGGCAGCTTCACCCGCGCGGCCGCACAACTGGGCGTCTCGCAATCGGCGCTGAGCCACACCATGCGCACCCTGGAAACACGGCTGGGCGTGCGCCTGCTGACGCGAACCACCCGCAGCGTTTCGCCGACCGAAGCAGGTCAACGCCTGTATCAATCGATGGCGCCACGCTTCGATGAGATCGAACTGGAGCTTGCCGCGGTCAGCGAGTTTCGCGACACCCCGGCCGGCAGTGTGCGGATCTCGGCGTCCGAACATGCGGCGAACAATATTCTCTGGCCCAAGCTGTCGAAGGTGTTGCCTGACTACCCCGACATCAAGGTCGAGATCATCGTCGACTACGCCCTCACCGACATCGTTGCACAGCGCTTTGACGCCGGTGTTCGCCTGGGTGAACAGGTGGCCAAAGACATGATCGCCGTACCCATCGGACCTTCGTTGCGTATCGCCGTCGTGGGCTCCCCCCAATACTTCAAAGACCGACAAATTCCCATGACGCCGGGCGATCTGGCCGCGCACAACTGCATCAACCTGCGCCTGCCCACCCACGGCAGTCTGATGCAATGGGATTTTGAAAAGGACGGCCACGAACTGAAGGCCCGGGTCGAGGGGCAATGGACGTTCAACAGCAGTGTGCCGATCCTGCGCGCGACGGTGGCTGGATGTGGTTTGGGGTTTCTGCCGGAAGACATGGTTGCCGGGGAAATGGCTGACGGCAGTCTGGTGCGGGTGCTTGAGGATTGGTGCCAACCCTTTGCGGGCTACCATCTTTACTATCCGAATCGCCGGGAGCAGTCGTCGGCGTTTGGGGTTGTGGTGGATGCGCTGCTCTATAAGGGCTGAATGAGCGTTGTGGCTGCCATGGATTTAATCGGTTGACCCGGCCCATTGAGTTCTTTTGAGCCCGTAGCACTGACACAAGGCTGGCACAGCAGAGAGCTGCAACTCGGCGTCATACAAGTGCGTCGCACCGATCTTCAACGCAGCTTTTTGTGAGCGAATGTTTGTCGGCGCGATATGGAAATACACCGTGTCGTACGCCGTGAAGGCATGCGCCAGCATCAGATCCTTCAACTCGCGATTGGCATCACCGCCCCACTTCGCCCGCACCAGAAAGGTGTACCCGATGGCGATACTCTCCGGCAGGTCGGGCGGTACGTAGTAGCTCGACATCCCGACAATCTGCCCGGACTCGCTATCGATGATGGTGAGCGCTTTGGCGGTGGCCAATCGAGCGGCGAAATACGCCTCAAATACTGGCCGTTCATGGCGATCATTGGCGGGATGACCGGCCCAGATGCCTGGATCACTCGCGGCCAGAAACATGTTCTCGAAATCACTGTCGGTCAGCGGTCGGAGCTTTAATGTGCTGCCGGACAGAACGGGTTGCCAGTTGAAGTCGTGCACGGTGGTGGTGTCCTTTCCGGAGGGCTTGGGGATGCAGCCAGTCTAGGGCAGCAGAGCGACAGGAAAAGATCCAATACGACGGTTATTGAAGGAGCCATCGGAGGTTGTTTAAGGGATTCTTCCATCCGTGTTTAAAGACACTCAGCGTTACTTCCTCAAGGCTACAACGCCTTGCGTCATTGCCTACGACTACGCCAGAATCCGCCGGCTTGTGCGTCTGGGACGCGGGTTCTATCGTTTCCGGGTCACTGAAAAACAGTGATGGGGTTTGGTAGCCCGCTTCGTTCTAGACTCATGGCGTCACCGTGTGCAGCCCTTTCTCAGGGCTCGGATTTCATGGTGGTCATGCGTGGGGCTCATTCGTGGGCGCCGGGTTCTAGTGCGACCGGTCTACCAACCCGCGTATGGCCGCCACCCAACGTTTGGTAGCGAAGGGTGATGGTTCCTTTTGGTAATCGCGCTAGAGGATTCATCCATGTTCAAACCGACACCCAACCCACCAGAAACCGATCCGGTTTCACCCTACAAATTCCCCGACTCCCGAACCCTCAACGAAGCCGCCGAACGCGCCCTCGACCACTACCTCACCCCACAACAACGCATCATGGGTAGCCACCACAAACACGACCCCATGTACCTGGCCAACCCGGCCTACAACACCGAATCCCTCCTGGCCAACGCCAGCGAATCACTGGGATCGGCGAGCGAAATGCTCAACAACTTCGCCGCCACGCTGGAGCCTGCCCATCGCAAAACCGCGATTGGGATTGCGCAGTTGGTGATGTTGAGTGAATTGGCGGTGAATCAGGCTTTGGATCATGTAGAGGTGAAGAGCTAATCGCTTGCCCTCTTTGGTGACCGGCTACTTCGGAACGACAGAGGGAATGAGCGTTGGCCGAAGCTGCCATGGTAGTGGCAGCTATCGGCCAGAAGCCACTATTCGAGCAGTTAAATCAGACCCCATTTCTCCTTCTACCCCTTTGGGCTGTGCGCGTCCCAGCCCTTAAAACCATCAGAAAAACTGATTCGGTGAATGGCCGAACCGAGGAAATAAGGGCGGAAAAAGGGGGATGACTTATTCTTCAGAAAATAAATCAGCCCCCTTTTCTCCCGTCCCCTTTTCTCCAAAAAATTAGCTGATCGATTTTTTCAGGTAACAAATCGGTTCTTTTTCTCGATAAAACAATATGTAGCTTGTGGCCTTCGTAAAAAACTCGGATGACTTGGGCTGTTTGAGCTATTACTGACCATGCCGGCAATTACGTCGACCAGGAGGTGGATGATGGGTGATAACAGCGGTGGTGATGGCGGTGGAGACATTGTATGGCCATGGTCGAAAGACACTCGACCTGTGCCTTTTCCTTTACTCGGAACCCCAGTTCTAATAAAAGACCTAAAAGGTAGAAAATGCAGAATTATCACGTTCGGCAATAAGGTTCCCCAAGACCGCGATCCTGGTCGAGTCACCATATTTTTGAGCGAAGAAAACAGAATTGAGCAAATCTATTTGGAGCCAGATCTGCCGGAAATTTAGCCATTTCAAAACCTTATTACCCAGCGCGATAAAGCCTCGTTCGCGCTGGGTAATATTCGCACACTTGGATTCACAAAAATCAAGAGCACAAATAACTCCAGCCAAAGTCAAAACCTAACGACCTTGATTGTCAGCAACATATTTTTCACACTCTCCATATGTGGCCGGTCCGAAAACTCGAGAATAAACCAACGGAAGGATAGTCTCGCACTTTGTGACTTGCAACGTGTCAGTTCCAATCCATGAAAAGACACAAAAACCGACATCCGCAGCGGAAGGTAAAGCTGGCTGCGTCTCTGAAATATCAATTTCTTTGATCTCGGTATAATGCTTCCCTTCGGCATCTAGAATTGTGATAATTTTCGATGTTTTCGGGAAGGGAACGCGTTCTTTATAGCAAAAAGGATGGAGCGCTGGAAGAACAACATCCGGCGTAACGAAATAGAATCCAAACATTGGCGGGTAGATAAAAAAAGGAAGCTGCTCTATATCTACCTTTATGTTAATCCCGGACGTAGTGCCGCACGCGATGATTTCAACTACTCCACCCACGCGAAATGCCTGATATTGCGCTTTTCCAAATTCTTTCCTAGGCATGACCATACTCCTTTCTCATAAAACATCATTGATGGAACTCGAAACAGCTTAAGCTGAACGAATGCCGACACGACGCACTTGCGACCTCCAAACACGAATCAAGACCCTGACGAGATGTCACCGAATTTATTTGCAAGAGTCACTTCAAACAAGCCATCAATACCTAGCTCGCTCTTTTTAAAAGTGACCTGAACCACACTGGGAAGCATCTTGCAAGTATCTGGCCTTACCCTAATTACTGCCAACTCCACTGGTGAAACTCCGGTAAACCCCGTGTTAACTTTAACAGTGAAGCTTTCCTTATCAGTGCAACCATTGGAAACGACAAACAACTCAATGGCATCACCGTTGATTCTGAACCCCCGGAGAGGCTCCAACACTTCCTGTTCTTGTTCATTGAGAGGCATAGAATTATTCCTTTTCAAGAGACCCACCAAGAATCCAAATCCGGCTTAGAACAACTGAATAACGACCCAACCAACTATTTCAACCCCCGCTCTAAGGCATCTACAGCTTCCTTTCAAGCTGGTGAAGCTCGACTGGAAAATCACAGGCCAGCAAAGCTTCAACTGACTTTAGTAGGAGATAAAAAAATGGTGGTTTTCGTTTAGAAATAAAAAGAAATTAGAATCCGATCTTTAGCTTCCGATCGACTTTTCAGATCATTTGCAGTGGTAGCTTTCGCTGGCACATTTATCTGTTACGGCCTCAACATCTCTAATTTTTCACGCCTTATGAACAGTCCTTCAGCAAAAGCAATGTTTGCTTTCGTCCTGACATCACAAAAAGAAAGGGGATCGATTTATTTCTCAGAAATCAGTCCCCTTTACTATGTTGGTATGAACATCGGCTCAGTCGGAGCGGATCGCCCTACTCGCCTTGGGCATCCGCCACTTCGATTCGGGTGATTCCGACCAGACTCGCCTGCTTGATAATCTCCTCGGGTGTGGAGTCTGCATCAGGCATGATCAGGCTGTTCTCGCCATCCCCGAAATGTAACTGCAACAAGTGCATGGCCGCGTCCTGAATGGGCAACTCAGGCTGCTTTAGTTCGAGCTCATGGGTACGGGGCTGGTCGTTGAACAGGTAAGTGATCGTGTAGTCGCGCATGGATGACACCCTCAGAATAGTAATCGGCACCTATCCTGACTGAGTGGTCAGCTTATAGTTCAAGCAGATGACTGTTCATGAATTTAGAGAACCCTCTCCACAAGGGACGGTCTGCTCTTTATGACCTCTCGGAAGTAAATCCAATGTCCGCGCAGCGCAACCTGGTAATACTCGCTCGGGGTGGATACGCCTCCCGCGGAATGCTCTATTTGATCATCGGTATATTTGCCTTGATGGCAGCCCATGACTCGACAAAACCAAAGGACAGTCACAAGAGCCTGGAGGCCTTGCTGAGCCAACCGTTCGGCTATTTTCTGGTGGGACTTGTGGTCGCGGGTCTGCTTGCATTTTCGGCCTGGCGTGTCCTGCAAGCCGTACGCGATGTCGATCATCACGGCGTGCAACTCAAGGGGCTGGTGATTCGTGCAGGCCTGTTTGCAGGAGGTTTGGTCAACGGTGCTCTGGCGTTTTTCGCATTGGGCCTGCTCGTGAGCGGCACCCGAAGCTCGAGCCATTCAGGAGAGCAGACCAAAGACTGGCTGGCGCATCTTCTGTCGTGGGAACACTCGAATTTATTGTTGTATCTGATCGCGCTCATACCACTGGGCGTTGGAGTGGCTCACATCATCAAGGGATGGAAGGCTTCGTTCGAAAAGTATTTTGAGGCCGACGACGAGGTCATGCGTTACGTCCGTCCAGTGTCACGATTCGGCCTGATCGCCCGCGGAGTCGTGTTTATGGAAATCGCTTTGCTGCTGGCAGTCAGCGGTTCCGCTTATCAAGCCATGGACCCACCCGGCATGAAGGAAGCGCTGGACGCACTCCAGAATCTACCCGCTGGATGGCTTGTCTTGATGGTGATGGCTCTGGGGCTGATTGCCTTCTCGGTTTACAGTTTCTCTGAAGCGTGTTGGCGCAAGATAAACATGGATGTGCCAGGCGTAGCCAAATGAAAAGCCCGGCATTAAGCCGGGCTTTTGATTGCGCCGCAGGTCCGTCTATCTATTCGTTCAGGCCGCCATATTCGAACCGCTGAGGCTTTTCTTCAGTGAAGCCTTCATCACTTCCATTTCCTTGCCCAACTCCTCGAGCTTGGCATTGCCCAGCAGCTTTTTGGCCTGGGGAAACATCTCGGTTTCCTCTTCCTCGATATGGTGTTCCAGAAGCTCCTTGACCACCTTCACGCGACCGGCGAACTCGGGTGTAGAAGGATCGGTGGACTTCAGGTCTGGCAATACCAATGAATCTACCGTGCGGTGTTCTTCTTTCGCCTCGTAGTACATCTCATCCTGCTCCTTACCGCCTGCTTCCTTGAAAGCCGGATACAGAATCTGCTCCTCGAGCTGGGTATGAATGGTAATTTCCAGTTCAAGCTTTTCCAGCAACTCCGCACGTTTTTTTAATGCGCGATCGGTGGATTCACTGAGTTGATTCAGGATGCCTTTAACTTTTTCGTGGTCAGTTTTCAGAAGGTCGATGGCGTTCATTTGAGGCCTCTATCACGGATTATTGTTCGCCGATCCAAGTCGGCAATTCTCGCGTCATTCCAAACAGACATCGCATATTTTGTGCCAGCACTTCAAATTCTAAATGTCATTAAACATCAACGGTTTGTGCAGGATGATGGCCAAATAAAAGCATGCACTCTGCATGAGTAGAGGCTGAGATTCTTGCAAATAGCGGAAGCGCGCCAGTAATCGGCAATTGCTGCGAGAGGTAATAGCGATTGGATACAGACGGAGGACGCTAGGGCCAGTAGCCCTAGCTGATATCACTTTTTCTTGTTCGCCGGTTTTTCTGCTTTTTCTGATTTTTTAGCCTTGGTTGACTTGCTATCAGATTTTTTCGCAGATTTTTTTGGTTCGGCATCTTTTTTCTTGTCTTTCTTTTCGGGCGATTTGGCAAGAGCCGAGGCCGCCGCTGACTTTTTCGCCGGGGACGATTTTTTGTCTTTCAATTCCTTGGCATTTTTCGAGGACTCACCTTTATTTTTCTTTTCTTCTTTAGCCACGTCGACCACCTCACGAAGTGCCGGTATTGGCACATTGCCTATGAAATTTTCCACAAGCTGATCATTAGGCGAGAGCGTCCTGAAGCGGTTCAAATTATTTGATACCGTTAAATGGCTTCATATATAACCGAACCAACAATTCGTCTTTCAAAACATCATCGGAGATATCCATGAAAACCGCCCTGATCTCCGACACCCACAACCTCCTCCGCCCCGAAGCCCTCACCGCGCTCCAGGGCTGTGACCAGATCATCCACGCCGGCGACATCGGCAACCCGGACATTCTCACCCAACTGGCCAAAATCGCCCCCGTCCACGCCGTGCGCGGCAACAACGATCTCAACAGCCCATGGGCCGAAAACCTCCCCGACCTCCTGACCTTCACCCTCAACGGCTGGGCAGCACTCCTCGTTCACGACATCGCCGACGTTCCCGCCGATCTCGATCCGGGCATCAGGCTCACCATCACCGGCCACTCCCACAAACCCCGCATCGAATGGCGCGGTGAGCGTCTCTACGTGAATCCCGGCAGTGCCGGCCCTCGGCGTTTCAAGTTGCCGGTCACGCTGGCAATCCTCGAGATACAACCCGACCGCATCGAACCGCGCCTGATTTCCCTGCTGGATCCCCCCGCCTGAAACCGCTACCGTTCCCCCATCCAGAACAGGGAACCCACGCACCATGTCCATCGCCGACAACCTCCTCGCCTTCACCCTCGCCGCCACTCTGTTGACCCTGACGCCCGGTCTCGACACCGCGCTGGTGCTGCGCACCGCCACCGTTGAAGGCAAGCAGCAGGCATTCCGTGCAGCGCTGGGGATCAATGCCGGTTGTCTGTTGTGGGGCGCGGCGGTGGCGTTCGGGTTGGGGGCGTTGATTGCGGTGTCGGAGCTGGCCTACAACCTGTTGAAGTATTGCGGCGCGGCGTATCTGGCGTGGCTGGGGTTGAACATGTTGCTGCGCCCTCGCCGTTCGCTGGCACCGGCCGAGGCCGACGGCAAGCCGGGAGCGAACTGTTTTTTCAAGGGCATGTTGGGGAATGTGCTCAATCCGAAGATCGGGATTTTCTACGTGTCGTTTCTGCCGCAGTTCATTCCACAAGGTCAGCCGCTGGTGCCGTGGACATTCGGGCTGGTGAGCATTCATGTGGTGCTCGGGCTGATCTGGTCACTGGTGTTGATTGGCGCGACGCATCCGCTGTCCGGGTTTCTGCGCCGGGAGAAGGTGATTCGCTGGATGGATCGCACCACCGGGATGATTTTCGTGTTGTTTGCTGCGCGGTTGGCGTTCAGCAAGCGTTAAAGGCCTGAAGGATCACTATCAATCCATGAAAATCTGTTTCCCGACGTTCTGGTCAAAAGACTCCGGCATCGATTACAGCGCCCCGATTCTTAACCTGAACGACCTCGTGCCAAGTGTCGGTCAACGCGCACTGGCCCGGTTTGATTACCACGAGCCAATCACCGTTGGTGAAACCCTCCAGGTCATTTGGTGCCCGCCCATTTCCGATCTGAATGGCTGGGATGAGCAGCCATCTGAGATTACGCAGAGCTATCTCCTGACTGCCCGAGTCGTCGGCATTGCTCCCTCAGGTCGTGATCGATACGAACTCGAAATCCTGAACAGCGAGCAGTTTGTGAGTGTATTGCGAACGCTTGCGGAGGATTTGCAGGGGCAGCAAAGCTTAATACACCTGGATCGTCTGGCCTGGGATGAAATTAATTGGGCTGGCAGCGCTACCGTTGAGGAGTTCACCTATCTGACCGCCCTCACACCGCATGAAGCGTTCATGGAGTTGATCGTCAAAGTCATCGGGAACGAGATCATCGGCCTGTTTTCGTTGCACATCGATCCGGGCGGTGTTTTCTGCAAACTGGGCGGCACGCGTCTGGCAGGTTCGGAACTGGCAGCAGTCAAACGAACGCTCGCCACTGCCCGCCCACTGCATGACAAGCAGGCCCATTACCTTGCTTGATCCTCTCTGACGACACTCGCAGAAAAGACATCAAACAGAAGACTTGCCCAGCACATATGGACATCCGTATATTCGGACAACCATATGTACTGAAGACATCCACATGCTCAACCCCGCCTCCGTTTTCAAATGCCTCGCCGACGAAACCCGCGCCCGGGCCACGCTGCTGATCACCCGTGAAGGTGAGCTGTGTGTCTGCGAACTCGTCTGCGCGCTGGACGACAGTCAGCCGAAAATCTCCCGCCATCTCGCGCAGCTGCGCACCTGCGGTCTGTTGCTGGATCGCCGTCAGGGCCAGTGGGTTTATTACCGGCTCAACCCCGATCTGCCGGCATGGATTCGCACGCTGCTTGAAACCACGCTCGCCGCCAACACCGCCTGGCTGGAAGAAAACAGCGCGCGGCTGGCGGTGATGGGCGATCGCCCGCTCAACACATCTGCCTGCTGCTGAGGAACGATCATGCGCGTTCTATTCATGTGCACCGCCAACAGCTGCCGCAGCATTCTCTCGGAGGCGATGTTCAATCATCTGGCACCGGCCGGTTTCGAAGCAGTCAGCGCCGGCAGTTTCCCCAAGGGCCAGGTGCTGCCGCGCAGTCTGACCACGTTGCAGGCGGCCGGCATTTCCATCGCCGGGTTGAGCAGCAAGGGCAACGATGCCTTCGAAGACAACCCGCCGGACATCGTCATCACCGTGTGCGACAAGGCCGCCGGTGAGGCCTGCCCGGTGTACTTCGGCCCGGCCCTGAAAGCTCATTGGGGGCTGGAAGATCCGTCGGACGTGCGCGGCGATGAGCGCACCATCGATGCTGCTTTCCGCGCCACCCTCGCCCAAATCGAAACCCGCTGCCGGGCATTTCTCGCCCTGCCCTTCGCCGAACTTGACCGTGATGCCCTCAAGCGCGAGCTCGACCGCATCAGCACGCTGTAACCGGAGCCGACATGACTGACCTGCCCAACCTCAATCCTTCACTGGTTCAAACAACCACGCGTGACGAAGGCGCGCACAAACCGCGCATCCTGCTGCTGTACGGCTCGACCCGCCCGCGTTCTTTCAGCCGTTTGCTGGTCGAAGAAGCCGCCCGCCTGCTGGAGCACTTCGGTGCCGAGACGCGGATCTTTAATCCCTCGGGTCTGCCGCTGCCGGACGATGCGCCGGGCGATCACCCGAAAGTCCAGGAACTGCTCGAACTGATGCAATGGTCGGAAGGCCAGGTCTGGTGCTCGCCGGAACGTCACGGTGCGATGTCGGCGGTGTTCAAGGCGCAGATCGACTGGGTGCCGCTGGCCCTCGGCGCGGTGCGCCCGACTCAGGGCAAAACCCTGGCGGTGATGCAGGTCTGCGGCGGTTCGCAGTCCTTCAACGTGGTCAATCAACTGCGCGTGCTGGGCCGCTGGATGCGCATGTTCACCATCCCCAATCAGTCGTCGGTGCCCAAGGCTTATCTGGAATTCGACGAAGGCAACCGCATGAAACCTTCGGCGCTGTACGACCGGGTGGTGGACGTGATGGAAGAGTTGGTGAAATTCACGCTGTTGCTGCGTGATCGCCCGGACCTGGTGGATCGTTATTCCGAGCGCAAGGAATCGGCGGAAGAGTTGATGCAGCGGGTCAATCAGCGGTCGATCTGAAAGATTGAATAAAAACCGGCGCGATGATTCCCGCCGGTTTTTTTTACATCACACGCTTACTTGTTGATCGACACGATGGTCGCTTTGCTGCCCTCCATCTGGAACGAAAACTTCACCCGATCGCCCACCGCCAACCCGGCCAGTTGTTCCTGAGTTGCCGCGAAGCCCATGGTCATCGGCGGCCACTGCAACGCCGCAACGGCGCCATGGGCGATGGTCACGGTGCGCTTCTCGACATCGATGGACTTGATCGTGCCCTCAGCATTCGCGGTCGGAGCCTGTTGAGTGGCGGGTTGCATCTGCATGCCCTGCATGTCGTCCATCTTCATGCCGGGCATGTCCTCGGCGTGGGCAGTCAGTGCAAACGCAACCAGCGTGCCCGCAACAGTGATCGGGATCAGTTTCATGAGGTTTTTCCTTCAGATTGGAGGGTTTCAACGGACAACTGCCGACGGCGCATCAGGCGATACGCCGCCGGTATGACAAACAGCGACAACAACGGCGCCGTGACCATACCGCCCACCATGGGCGCGGCAATGCGGCTCATGACTTCGCTGCCAGTGCCGCTGCCCAACAGAATCGGCAACAGGCCAGCGATGATTACCGCTACGGTCATCGCCTTGGGGCGCACACGTTGCACGGCGCCTTCGCGAATCGCCGCGATCAACCCGCGCTCGGTGTGATCGCCGAGGTCTTCGCGTTCGGCCCAGGCGTTCTTCAGGTAGAGCAGCATGATCACGCCGAACTCGGCCGAAACCCCGGCCAGTGCAATAAAGCCAACCCCGGTCGCGACCGACAGGTTGTAGCCCAGCAGATACAGGAACCATGCACCGCCGCTCAACGCGAACGGCAACGTGGCCATGATCAGCAGCGCTTCATCGAAGCGAGCGAACGTCAGGTAGAGCAGCACGAAGATGATCAGCAGCGTGGCCGGCACCACCAGTTTCAGCCGCGCATTGGCCCGCTCCAGAAACTCGAACTGCCCCGAATAGGTCAGGCTCATTCCGGGCTGCAATTTCACCTGTTCGCTGACGGCGTGACGCAGATCAGCCACCACCGAAGCGATGTCCCGCCCCCGCACGTCGATGTACACCCAGCCGGACGGCCGGGCATTCTCGCTCTTGAGCATCGGCGGGCCGTCCGTGACCTTGATCTTCGCCAGCATGCCGAGGGTGATCTGGCTGCCCGAAGGTGTGTAGATCGGCAATTGCTCCAGCGCGCCGGGCGAATCACGCCACTCTCGCGGGTAGCGGATGTTGATCGGAAACCGCGCCAGCCCCTCGATGGTTTCCCCGACGTTTTCCCCGCCAATGGCACCGGCGATGATGGATTGCACATCGCTGATGTTCAGCCCGTAGCGGCCAGCGGCGTTGCGGTCGATATCCACGTCGATGTAGCGGCCACCGGTCAGGCGCTCGGCCAGTGCCGAACTGACGCCGGGCAAACCTTTGGCCACCCGCTCGACAGCCTGGGTCGCGGCGTCGATCTGGGCCAGATCGTTGCCGGCGACCTTCACGCCGATGGGGCTTTTGATCCCGGTGGCGAGCATGTCGATGCGATTGCGGATCGGCGGAATCCAGATGTTGGTCAGGCCCGGCACGCGCACCACTCGATCCAGTTCTTCCACGAGTTTTTCCGGAGTCATACCCGGACGCCATTGATCGTGGGGCTTGAACTGGATCGTGGTTTCGAACATTTCCAGAGGTGCCGGGTCGGTCGCAGTTTCCGCGCGGCCGGCCTTGCCGAACACATGCTCGACTTCGGGCACGGTCTTTATCAGCCGATCGGTCTGCTGCAACAGCTGCGCGGCTTTTTGCGCCGACAAACCCGGCAAGGCCGAAGGCATGTACAGCAGATCACCCTCGTCCAGCGGCGGGAGGAACTCGCCACCGAGCCGCGAAATCGGCCAGGCCGCGCTGACGAATACCAACAGCGCCACCAGCAAAGTGAATTTCGGCCGGCGCAGTACCACGTCCAGCGCCGGCTGATAGATCCGGATCAGCCAGCGGTTGAGCGGGTTGTGGCGTTCATCCGGAATCCGCCCGCGAATCCAGTAGCCCATCAGCACCGGCACCAGCGTCACCGACAATCCCGCTGCTGCCGCCATGGCGTAAGTCTTGGTGAACGCCAACGGACCGAACAGCCGCCCCTCCTGGGCCTGCAAGGTAAACACCGGAATGAACGACAGCGTGATGATCAGCAAACAGAAAAACAGCGCCGGCCCCACCTCCGCCGCCGCGTCGGTCATCACCTGCCAATGGCGCTCGCCCTTGAGCGCCTGCCCCGGATTGGCCGCGTGCCACGCCTCGATTTTCTTGTGGGCGTTCTCGATCATCACCACCGCCGCATCGACCATCGCACCAATGGCGATGGCGATCCCGCCCAACGACATGATGTTGGCGTTCAAGCCCTGATAACGCATCACGATGAAGGCGATCAACACACCCACCGGCAACGAAATGATCGCTACCAGCGACGAGCGCAAATGCCAGAGGAAGATCCCGCACACCAGCGCGACGACGATGAACTCTTCGAGCAGTTTGTGGCTGAGATTTTCCACGGCGCGATCAATCAGCTTGCTGCGATCGTAGGTGGTGACGATCTCCACGCCGGGCGGCAGGCTGCTTTTCATGTCATCGAGTTTGGCCTTGACCGCCGCGATGGTCTCGCGGGCGTTCTTGCCGCTGCGCAGGATCACCACGCCGCCAACGGTTTCGCCTTGGCCATCCAGTTCGGTGATGCCCCGGCGCATGTCCGGCCCGGTCTGAACCGTTGCGACATCGCCCAGAGTCACCGGCACCCCGCCAGCACCGAGTTTTAACGGGATCGCCCGAAAATCATCAAGCGTCTTGAGGTAGCCGGAAGCGCGCACGATGAATTCGGTTTCGGCCATTTCCAGCACGGCTCCACCGGTTTCCTGATTGGCCTTGCCGATGGCTTCGCGCACCTGCGCCAGGGTGATGCCGAGGCTGGCCAGCCGCACCGGATCGGGCTGCACCTGATACTGCTTGACCATGCCGCCGACGGTGGCGACCTCGGCGACGTTGGGCAGGGTCTTGAGCTCGAACTTGAGGAACCAGTCCTGCAACGCCCGAAGCTGCGCCAGATCATGTCCACCGCTGCGATCCACCAGCGCGTACTGATAGATCCAGCCCACCCCGGTGGCATCCGGACCCAGTGCCGGTTTGGCGCTGGCCGGCAGGCGACTCTGGATCTGGCTCAGATACTCCAGCACCCGCGAGCGCGCCCAGTATTGATCGGTGCCGTCCTCGAACAGCACGTACACGAAGCTGTCACCGAAGAACGAATAACCGCGTACGGTTTTCGCCCCCGGCACCGAGAGCATGGTGGTGGTCAGCGGATAGGTCACCTGGTTCTCGACAATCTGCGGCGCCTGTCCGGGGTACGGCGTGCGGATGATCACCTGCACATCGGACAGATCCGGCAGCGCATCGATCGGCGTGCTCTGCACCGACCACACGCCCCACCCCGTGACAAACAGCGTCGCCAGCAGCACCAGAAAACGGTTGGCGACGGACCAGCGAATCAGCGCAGCGATCATGGCTGACTCCCCGAAACGTTCCCGTCTGTTTCAAGCGGCTCGGCGACGATGCCCTTTAGACTGGCCTCGGAATCGAGCAGGAACTGGCCGGACGTCACGACGTTCTGCCCTTCTGCCAGGCCTTCTAGGATCACCGTTCTGCCGGCGCTTTCCTGGCCGAGCCGCACCTCCACCGGGCGATAGTGCCCCGCGTCTTCCGCGAGCATGACCAAGTCGCGCTTGCCGGTGCGGATCACGGCTTCACTCGGCACCCACAATTGACTCTGCCCGGTCGAACGGTTCAGCCGCACTTGCGCCGTCATCCCCGGCCGCAAGCGGCCATCGGCATTGGACAGCTCGATCCGCACGCGCAGGGTACGACTGTCCGGGTTGGTGTCCGGCAGAATCGCGCTGACCATTCCGTTGAACACGCAGCCAGGAAAGGCCGACAGATGCGCTTCGACGGCCTGCCCCACGGCAACCGAACCGGTCTGCGATTCCGGCACCGCCACCGCGAGCCAGACACTGTTCAGCCCGTTGACCCGCGCCAGGGTTTCACCGCTCGCCACGGTCATGCCCGCCCGCACGTCGAGTTCTTGCAGTACGCCACCCAAAGGGCTGGTGACCGTCAGTTCGGACTGCACCTTGCCGCTGCGTTCCACCTGAGCGATCAGGCTCGACGGCATCCCGGTCAGGCGCAACCGCTGGCGCCCCGCAGCGATCAAGTCGGCATCGCCGCTGCGCCTGAGCGCCAGAAACTCGCTCTGGGCCGCCGTCCATTCCGGCACGAGGATGTCGGCCAACGCCGCGCCAGCCGTGAGCACATCCCCCGGCGCACGGGCGTAGACCCGCTCGACAAACCCGTTGGTACGCGCCTGGATCACCGCGACATCGCGCTCGTTGAACGCCAGCACGCCGCTCACATCGAGGCTCGAGGTGAAGGCGCCGCGACTGACCGGCGCCACACGCAGACCGAGGTTCTGACTCAACCCCGGATCGATGCTGACGGTCGCACTGTCCTCCGCGCCGCTGGCGTATCGCGGCACCAGTTGCATGTCCATGAAGGGAGACTTGCCCGGTTTGTCGAACTTCTGCTGCGGGAACATCGGGTCATACCAGTACAAGGCCTTAGGCTCAGTGCTCGGCGCCGGAGCTGCAGCCGTTCCACCATTCATTCGTTGATAGGCCAATCCGTAACCGCCACCCACGCCCACCGCCAGCGCGAGGCCGGCCAGCCACACACCGTTCCATTGTTTAAGGTTCACAGGCTAGTCTCCCCATAAGCGAAATGCAGGCGCGCAGCAGTCAGTGCGCGCTGTTCTTCCATGTCGATCTGTTTGAGGCGGGCCTCGATGAGTTCGCGGCGGGCGCTGACTACCGCGTTCAAATCGCCCTGGCCGGCGCGATAACTGGCCAGGCTCAGATCGACTTTCTCTCTGGCCAGCGGCACCAGGCTTTCCTCGGTGCGGCGCACGGCCCGATCGAGGCGCTGGTAGTCGGCCAACTGGTTCTCAAGCTGTTCGGTGTGCTCGCGGGACAAGGCCTCGCGCTCGGCTTGCAGCTGGCTGACCTCGGCCTGTCTGGCGGCGATTTTCGGGTTCTGCCGCGTCTCGGGAAACAGCGGCAGATCCCAGGAAAACTGCACGCTGACCATGTCGCCAAACTCACGGCCCCGGTGCTGGTAATCCACTTCCCAGCTCCAAATCGGACTTTTTCTCGGACATTGCCTCTTGCACCTTGGCCTCGGCTTCGCGGGTCATGGGGGCGAAAGCGGCCAGTTCAGGATGGTGTTGCAGCTGATGATTGAAGGTCGAGGCATCGACCGGCCACGCGGGCAAACCGCCCTCGGGCTTGTCGTTGGCTGCGGTGCCGATCCAGCGTTTGAGCGCGGCTCGGGCCTGGGTGCGTTCAAGGGTCAGATTGTCCTGTTGCTCGGCGAGTCGGGCCGCTTCCTGCTTCGGCGTCACCGCGTCAGCAGGTTGCGCGCGGCCACCGGCAATCTGCGCCCGGACGGTCTCGCTCAGCAGACGGTTTTCCTTGAAGAGGTCCTGGAATAAAGCCTCTTTGCGCTCGACCGAATAGCCGCTGATCCACGCCAACGCCGTCGCCTGGCGGACCTTTAAACGCTCGACACGTCGCTCGGCCGCCGCGCGTTCGATGGCTGCGTCGGCAACCTCAACGCGCGCCTTGCGCTTGTCTGCGTTGGGCATTTCCTGCCGGTAACCGACCATTTGCATGGTCATGAAGTCCTGATCGAGGCTCCAGCGATCCGGGCCGCCCACGGGGTAGTTCTGCAAACCGAGCACAAGCTTGGGATCGGGCAACTCGCCCGCCGGAATGGCCGCGCTGCTGGCGGCCTGGATTTTCTGGTCTTGTGCGGTCAGCGACGGCGCATTGTTTTCGGCCAGCCGCAGCGCTTCATCGAGTGTCAGCGCGACGGCGAAACCCGGCCACGCGAGCACGCTTGCCGCAAGGCCGGCCAACAAAGGCCAACCCGTGCAATTGCACTTGAATGTCATGTTTACGATTCCTGTGATCGTCCACTGCGCGCGGCGTAAAACACGCGCACAGCCAAATCACTCCGCCTGGGCGGAATGAGCTTCAAGGGAAGACAGGAATCAGGTGCGGGGCGGTCGCCAGACCCCGGACGGGGCCGCTACGGGCAGGGAATCACTGAAGAACGAATGCGTGACGGGACTGAACACGGTAACGGGCGGCTTAAGGATCGCGACTTGCAGCAGGCCGCCGGTCTTGCACTCCTGCCCGGGTTTGCAGGGGGAACCATGGTCGGCAGGACTTTTCATGTCCTGGCAGCAATCCATGTTCATGCCGTCCATCATCGCCATGCCCATGGCTTGCATCGGGCAGGGTTCTGTCGGTGCCTGCACGCCCGCCATCCCGCTGAGGGGAAGCGCCAGGCTGATCAGGAAAACGAGACAAAACCGCAGATAGCGTTTCATGGCCGGGAGTCTAGTCGTGAAAACGGGTGCCTACAATCGGCTGCCCGGCGATCTCACAGGACACGCATTAAGCCAGGATTAGCAGCAGAAAATGATGCAGCAGGCGCCCGATCACCTAACCTCAATGTTTGTGTGATCAACCGGAATCGGCCAGTCCCATGCGTAATGCATTGAAGTCATTGATGTTCATCGCCCTGCTGGTGCTCGGTTCGGGGTTCGTGGCGGTGTCGGCTGCCGACTTGCCTGGCACACCCGATGTCAGCACCGGCGCCCCGCTCCCCGGCGTCACTCAAAGCGATCTGCAAGCCTTGCAACTGCGCCTCGACGGCCTCAAGCAGCAGATCTCGTCCGCCAACAATTACAACCAGCTCGAAGGCCCGCAGGATCGGGTGCAGACGTTCATTCTGGACATCGATCGGCTGTCGGCATCGCTGTTGCCGCAGCAGGCGCAACTGACCGTGCAACTGGGGGTGCTGGGGGCCGCGCCGGCCGAAGCGGTGGCTGCCGAACAAGCCGATATCGCAGCGCAACGGGCGACGCTGATCGAGCAGAAAACCAAAGTCGATACGGCGCTGAAGAACCTCGCCACCCTCAAGCAAAGCGCCACGGACTTGATCACCCAGATCGCCGGCATCCGCCGCACGTTGCTCGAAAGCGAACTGACGCTCAGCACCGACAGCATTCTGAATCCCGGCTTCTGGGCTCCCCTTGTCAATCCGTCGGCGGATGATCGACAGCGTCTGAGGCTTTTCGTCGATCAGGTGCAACAGACCGGCGCCGAAGCCTGGCAACCGGGTCAGCGCTTTTACACCGCCCTGCTGGTGGTGCTGGCCTTCATCGTCTGGACGCTGGGTCGGCGACTGGCCGACCGCTGGCTGGCGTGGGTGTGCATTCACCGCATGCCGGAGGGGCGACTGCGCCGCAGTTCGCTGGCGTTCGCCTCGGCGCTGGCGACACTCGCGACCACCGCCATCGCCCTGCAACTGCTCTATTACGCCTGCACCCGCCATGTGCCGTTGCCGCCGATGCTGGCGACATTTTCCGATGAGTTCGGGAAAGTGGTTTATGCCTGCGTGCTGATCACAGGGCTCAGCCGCGCGTTGCTCTCGACCGAGCATCCGTCCTGGCGACTGCCGGCGGTGGCTGACCCGGTGGCGCTCGCGCTGCATCCCTACGCGCGGATTCTCGCCGCGACACTGCTGGTGCTGGTGACGGCGGTGCAAGTCAGCAATGCCGCCGGCATGAGCAGTCAGATCGTGCTCGCAGGCAGAGGCATCATTGCGCTGGCGGTGCTGGGCATCGTCACCACGCTGCTGATGCGCGTCGGCAGGGTGCGCAAAACACTGGCCGCAGCCGGAGACAGCCAAGTGGCGGGCAACACCTTTGCCGGGGTGGTTTACACCGTTGCCACCCTGGCGATGGTGCTGTCGTTCGGCGCCCTGCTGACCGGGTATGTGTCGCTGGCGCGGTTCATCACCTATGAACTGGTATGGGCGTTCATCGTGTTTTCCGGGTTTTACCTGCTGATGCAACTGCTCAGCGACAGCTGCGAATACTTCTTCTCCCCCCGCCATTCCAGCGGCAAGGCGCTGAAACAGCTGCTGGGTGTCGGCGACCGGCGTCTCGAACAGGCATCAACGCTGCTGGCCGGTTTCGGTCGAGCCGCGCTGTTGCTGCTGGCGGTCATCACCCTGTTTGTCGGCGGGATCGGCACCACACTCGGCCAACTGGCGACCAACATCGGCACTATCCTCGGCGGCGCCGGCCTGCGCAAACTGAACATCGTCCCCGGCCATTTGCTCAACGCGATGCTGGCGCTGCTGATCGGCATCTACCTGATCCGCGCCCTGCGCCGCTGGCTCGACAACGAGTTTCTGCCCAAGACCGACATGGACCCGGGCATGTGCGCCTCGCTCAGCACGCTGTTTTCCAACATCGGTTATGCGGTGGTGATTCTGCTGACCCTGTCATCGCTGGGCGTGCAATGGACCAACCTGGCGTGGATCGTCAGCGCCCTGTCGGTGGGCATCGGCTTCGGCTTGCAGGAGATCGTGAAGAACTTCGTCTCCGGGCTGATCCTGCTCACCGAACGCCCGGTCAAGGTCGGCGACCTGATCAGCATCAGCGGCGTCGAGGGCGACATCCGCCGGATCAACGTGCGCGCCACCGAGATCCAGCTCAGCGACCGCTCGATCGTGATCGTGCCCAACTCGCAACTGATCTCGCAGAACCTGCGCAACGTCACCCTCGGCGGCAGCGCCCAAGGCGTGGCGACGCTGGAGCTGATGTTCCCGCTGGACATCGACCCCGAACAGGTGCAGAACCTGCTGTTCGACACCTACAAGGAACACGAAACCATCCTCGAGAAACCGGCGCCGTTCGTGCGCTTCAGCAAGCTGACGCCGGACGGGATTACGTTGACGGTGACCGGCTATGTTGCGAGCCCGAGGATTGTCGGGACGACCAAGAGTGATCTGTTGTTCGAGATTCTCAAGCGGCTGGGGGCAGCGGGGATTGAGCTGGCGAAACCGCCGAGTACCTGAGGAAAAACCTGATGGGGCCTGTACCGCTGCGCGCCTGCTTGATCAGGCCTCAGGGGTGTCAGTTGACTCTGGAACCACTTCAGTCGCCAGTTTCAAACGATCCGCCTTACTGATGTACCTCGGCTTGTTGCTCTTGGGTGCCAGTTTGGCGTTGGCCTTTCTGGATTTTTCCTTGAAGAGCTGTTGCAGTTTTTTCTGACGGTTCATGGTGTTTTTTGGCCTGCTTGAAAGTGGTTGGATGATATCAGCG
>Ga0207696_1000300_pt1 | contig 57328 bp, 80 predicted proteins | sample KBSS54metaG_FD_184403 | JGI IMG/M metagenome (GOLD analysis project Ga0207696, IMG submission 184403) | Switchgrass rhizosphere microbial communities from Kellogg Biological Station, Michigan, USA - KBS S5-4 metaG (SPAdes) (version 2) | ecosystem: Host-associated > Plants > Roots > Rhizosphere >... | reverse complement strand
AGACCCAAAGTTGAATATATTTTGTTAAAAGGTGAATGTATTTACCCTACTTTAAATTTGGTTTTCAACAGTTCCGATGGCAACAGCTATTATATAGAGTAAACATGACCCACTTCGGTGGGTTTTTGAAATAGATACTCCAAACTTTGTACCAGCTCCTGAAGTGTGGAATTGGTTTATCTCCTTTTCTAAGTAGATAGATAATGAAAACACGGGCTTTGACTGGATACATTAATCCTTTCTCTAGTTTTGATGCTGATACTGCTTTATTCCAGCCCTGGATATCTGGAAGGTGTGAAATAGCTTTAAATAGTGATGATATTATTGGATCGCAGAAAGAGTATATAAGTTCTATTATTGAGTGTAAAAACAATCTTCCAATACATTTTATGATACCTCCTTCCCAATACGGTGGTTTAATTCAAAGTGTTGATATTATTGATGCTACTGGTGTGCTAGAGGGTACTCTTGACTTGGGAAGTAAAGTTTCAATAACCGTTTGATTTGTACGGTTCTATCAAGTCTTTCCAGCAGCTCCTTTAAGAGATAGCGAAAACAGTTAATGTCGCCTTCGGGCAGTTCTGTTTTATAAAATAGTTGTTCTGGAGGGGTAAGAGATTTAATTCAATGCTTATTAAATTATTGAAACTATTGTATTATTTTTAAGTAATAGTTAAAATCTTCGTCACTTTTAATAATATTAATTTTATTAAAATTTCATATAAATATTTGATTAATATAAGGGTGTTTTAAATGTTGAGATGGCTTATTTTTCTAGTTATTCCTATCATGCTTCCAGGTTCTTTGTATCTTCTGTTGATTGATTTAACTAAAGCATTTAATGACATAGCTCAAAGAGTTGTTGCCCTTATAGTTATGTATATTGTAGCTGCTTTTATTGCTGCGACAGTAACTTATGAAAATAATCCATATGATAATAAATTGAAACCTGTCATTGTAGTGTTATCAATTGGAGCATTATTATTTTTTATTTCTTCTAAAACTTTAATCGCGATTATTTATCTTATTGCAAGTATATTTATAGCTGTTAAATGGCATAAGAAATTTAAGGATAAACCGCTACCAAATTGAAGATCAATTTAATTAGTTGAGAATATTTAAACATAACCCGCATATGCGGGTTTTTTTTACGTCTAAAGGAAAGTGAAATGAATATTGAACAATATCTTGATGAATTAATTAAACGTGAAGGGGGTTATGTTAACACTCCCGCAGATCGTGGCGGTGCAACTAAGTACGGAATTACCGAAGCGGTAGCGCTTGCTAATGGATTTAAGGGTAGTATGCGAGATTTACCGCTTGATGTGGCCAAAGCAATTTACAAAAACAGTACTGGACGGCTCCGCGATTTGATTAGGTCAATTCTATTAGCTCAGCAGTGGCCGAAGAGCTTTTAGATACTGGTGTGAATTGCGGTACCAGTTTTGCAAAACCCCTTTTACAGCGCGCATTAAATCTGATGAACAATCAGGGAAAAGCAGGTTGGCCAGATTTATCAGTCGATGGGATTTATGGTCCAGCGACATTAAATGCACTTAAAACTTACTTGGCCAAACGGGGCAAAGAAGTTCCAGTACGAGTTCTTAATATAATGCAAGGCCAGCGTTACATTGAAATCTGTGAGCGAAATCCTAGCCAAGAACAGTTTTCTATAGCTGGATAGTTAACCGCGTTTCACTATGAAGGTTCTGGTTTTGCTGTGTATTCTGTTTTAGAATGCACAGCTCATACAATCAACAATATTGTGAATACAGGTATTGAGGTGAAAGCCATTCAATGAGGCCTAACATTTTCTAACTTCTGCTAAATAAAGGGAATTAATAAATATGTAGGATTCATCGGATTTTTATTTAGATAAGAATTTTTATATTGAAGCTGTATTTTACTATCGTTAATAACTCATATTATTAGGAAGAGTATAAATTGATTAAATTAAGTGAAAAATATAATATAATTATAAACTATGTGTGTAAAGTATAATAAAATTTTTTTATTATACTAGTGATTAATTGATATTTAAAATAATTATATATTTTATAAGATTGTAATTTAAATTTTTTATTTTAACAATTAGTAAATTTACCGGTTGTTAAAATAATTTTATTAATTTAAAAATTGTTATTTACAAAATAAATTTTATCGTTTATTTCTAATATTAGATTGGATCTAAAGTTCAATTGGTAAAATAAAAAATAATTTTAATAAAACTAAATCAAGGAGATGGTGGGTATTAAAAAATAAACGCCTATTACTTATAAAGGATGAAACTAAAATGATGAAACTTAAAAACTGCACGTCTTATTTATTTTGCATTTTCATACTATCGGGATGTTCCGCAAATTTAGTATCTCAGAAAAGGGCAATTGTTATTCCGAATCGAAATCAGACAGACGAGTTCACTATAGCCCTTCCATCAGAGGTACATTTAGCTAGAGCAATTATAGGATTCGATGGTAGAAGGTATCATTGTGATCAAACTATGCCAGATACTGCAAGAGCCGATGCTTATGGCGCCAGTGGTAAAGCTAGTTTTAATGTAGCAGACGGTACTGTAATTAAGCAAGAATCAGCAGCTGAAGGAGGTGTCAATTCAAACACCAGTGTCTTACAACTCAACGGTAGATCACCTTCAGTCTTATTAAGTAGGGATGTTATGTCCCAAATGTGTTTAAGCTCAGCAAACGGGACATATGCCGAACAAGCACCAATGTTTATAGAACTACTAAAGGTTGTAGATAAAATTGCAGATAAAGAAATAAAGGCTGCTGAGACAAATCAATTAGTGGCTCAATCCTTTTTAAGACCTGAAATTCTCGAAAATAATAAGAAAGAATTATCAGGTGCTGCGAATTGGGTATTAACAAAACAGTACTATGAATGTATGAAAAAAGCAGAAGGAGATGAAACCAAAAAAGAAGAAAAATGTTTAGGTGAATATAAACAACAGCAGCAAAAAGCTCAACAAAATTAAGAGGATTAGTTAAATGAAAACGATACCATTGAATGATGACTAATTAGATATATGTCAACTCCTCCTAAAAACTTTCTCTATTCGCTTATTAAAGATACCTATACCGTTGTTACTATCGTTGAGAGTTGGGATGCAACAACCATTACTTTAAAAAATGAACATGGAGCAATCTCCAAAGAAAATCGTAATGGCGTAAAGTTTATTATTGGTAATTAATTGCCTATATTTTGTTGTGCATCTTTTATCAGGATGCACTGCTCATATGATTAATAGCAATGTGAAGGTAGGAATTTGTGTGAAAGCCCTCTAAGGATGGCTTTTTATGCTATGAGCTAATACAATTTGAGAAAATTAATACTTTTAGGTTTTTAACTCAGATAAACATCGGCACCTCTTTATTATCCCTATCAACAATAAATCAATTTTGTTTTACCCAAAATGATAGAATTGCGCAGATCAGTAATTTGATGTGTAGTTTCTGCTTTAAAAGCATGCAGTCTACAAATTTTTTAAATTGATTGGAAATTAAATTTGTAGACTAGTGAAGTGCAAAACACAGCACATCAGTACAAGTGGATGCAACTTTAATTATGATTAACTTTTTGAAAATGCAAGATAAAGCAACTTAATGCAACCACTTACAATCCAAACTAAACTCGGCGGATTCTACTTCTTTTATAATATACTTGTGGGTTTTGATAAATTATAAATATTATTAAAATTAATTACTTATCTTTTGAAAATGACGTATTTTATTGAGACTGAAAAGCGCTTGTAGACTATTTGTAGACTGTTGAGAAACATGGTTAAATCTAAGTTCGCTAAAACTGGTTTAAGACATGAAACTCAACAAATCTAATGTTGATGCTATTCCATTGACAGATAAAGGTCAAAAAATATATCGAGACTCAGAACTGATTGGATTTGCTGTTCGGGTAACCAATAAAAGCAAAACATATATCGTTGAACGTCGACATGAAGGTGAGTTATTTCGAGTAACGATTGGCAAGACTACTGATGTTCCTGCTACAAATGCTCGAGCAAAAGCTCAGATGATTCTTGCGAAAATTTCAAATAATGAATATGAAAAACCAACCAGATTAAAAAGTGTTTCTAATCCTTTAGATATTACGGTGAATGAAGCGCTTCAAATTTATATTGAAAAAAATGACTTCAGGCCAAAAACCATAAAGCAGTACAACACATACTTTAATCTTTATTTAGGGTGGGGTAATAGAAAGCTTTTTCAGATTACCAAGCAGGAAGTCTTAGATCGTTTTATTGAGGTATCAAACATAAGTGAATCATCAGCAAATGGCGCGGTATCTCTTTTAGGTACTTTATGGAAGTACATCCATGTTCTTTATTCAACAGATGAAGCCCCAATTATTAAAACTAATCCTGTAGATATCATTTCCGTAACTAGAGGTTGGAACAAGATTGCCAGTAGAGATAGGCATCTTCACAAAGACATTATTCACAAATATTACAACGCAGTACTTAACTATGAAGATGAGGTGAATCTTGAAAATACAGCAAGGTCAAATACACATCGAGATATAGTATTAATGTGCATGTATACAGGTTGTCGAAAACAGGAAGCGTGTTCTTTAAAGTGGACTGATGTAAATATTAAAAATGGTACCTTAACTTTTAGAGATACCAAAAACGGTACAGATCATACTTTTCCAATTGGTGAACATTTACATAGTATTTTGCGAGAACGTTGGTTATTAAGAGAAAACGATTGGGTTTTCCCAGCTACAAAGATGCCTACCTCTTGGAATATGCACGCGACTAAGGTGGATACACTGTTAAACAGAGTGGGTAAGGAAGTTGACTATTACGTTTCAATGCATGATTTCCGTCGTACATTTGCCTCTATATGCAACCTATTAAGATTTAATATCTATGTGACAAAAAGACTTCTTAATCACACTGCTAGACCTAGAATTGATGTGACAGGTGGATATGTTCAAATTCCTGATGAGGAATTGAAAGCATCAATGAATATGATCGAAGCGGTTTATCAAGGAAAAATTGATTGCTTTAACTATCAGTCAGTTTGGGCAGAAAGGTTAAAAGAAATAAAGGCGGTATAACCGCCTTATATCGTAGCAAGTTGTGCTGTGTTCAGCACAGTCTTGCTTTGTTCATACTTTAATACGTCTTTTTTCTTATATGAGACACGTCTTCCAATTTTAGAAAATGGCATAGATGATTGATCGCAACGCATTCTAGCTAAAGTCCATGGCGAACAATCAAGATAAAGAGCCACAACTTCCTGAGGGAATTTCTGTTCTTCATTTGCCATGATAAAACGGTCTAAATATTCTTGCTGTTCATCATCAGGTAGATTTCTCAAATCTTTTAGCATTCACGCCACCATTTTATAAATACGTTTAACTTCATGATCTAGTTCATCCATTGCTGAGCGACCTTCTTTGAAATACTTCAATAACATCAACTTGTAGCGCTCTTGAGCTGCTTTGTTCATCTCGCCTTTATCGGTCAAGGTGAGGGTGGCTTTATTACCTTTAATTAGGTTTACGCCGTGGGGCGTACCTCTTCCTCGATAACCAGCATTAACGTTGAAAACTATGAACTTCTCGAAAAGCTGCTGGGGTAGCAGCTTTGGCTCGAAAAGAAACTCTGGAGTAGTTTGTTTCGACATTAGAAAGGTTCCACCAGTAAGTAATCAGGTTCAGCATCTGGTTGAGAACTTGCTGGATTCTCTAATTCACAACGGCGTTTTCTCACATACCCCATAAGCTTCGGTTGAATCTGTGGATCTCGTGCAGCCACATCAATTTCAAGTGCATCCAAAGTTGTAAGATCTGGTGCATTTTGGATTTGAACCATTAGAGAAGGTGGTTCACCTGAAGGAGCCTTTTCTTTTTCTAACTCTTCAAGTCGTTTGTGAGTAGCTAATAAAAGAGGTTCCATTTGTTTGTCATTCCACGTCCGGGTATAGCGATAAACAGCATTTACCTCGGCAGGTGTTTTAGACTCACGAACGCGCTGAAGAAGTGTATTTAATGTTTTTTGATATTCATCATCCTTTTCAGTATTTTCATCATCTGCTTGAACAAATGTATCTTCTGAGGTAGTGACATTGGTTTGCTCAGTTATAACAATTGTGGGCTGTTTTGCTTCGGCAATAACTTCATAAGTCTTTTCTGAAAGTACTGTTTGTTCAGCTTTAGCTTGTGGCTCTTTTTTGCCTCGCTGTTTTTTTAGGCTTCTCTTTAAAACCATCTTTTACGTTAACCTCTTCAATTACTTGACCAAAAGTTGCACCCAAAGCTTTTAGTTGAAGTACTGCATTTTCTGCATCGGCCTGAGCAAAACCATTCAAAACGCTAAAATAGATTTCGCTATTTTCAGGATGAAATTTAGTTCTTAAAACACCAGTTGGAGTAACGATAAAGATCTCTTGACCATCTTCAACTTCATGAGGCACTAAAGGTTTAGTAAATTGGATACCCGCTAGATCCATTAGTTCCGCCTTAATGCAAAACTCAAAACCCGGCTTACCAAACACAGTAGCGGTGAATTGATCTAAGTCTTCAAAATCAAACATGTCTCCTGCAGGACGACAAAGAACAGTTTTACCTTTTAGAAGAGCATCAAAAGCTTCTGAAGCTTTAATTAAATTATTCATGCTGTCCATCCTTCCATATCTGATTTAGCAGTACAGGCGTTTAAAATGTTTTGTTCGTACTTAGTACCCTTGAAGTAATTAGTTGGGTAATCCAGATCACTGATACCTATAGCTGACTCGATGTGTTTCAAAGCGAGTTGGTACTCGTTTTCTAAAGTCTTTTCTTGTTGCTCAATAAGTCGTTGTTCATTTGCTTGTTGAGCTTGTTGATTTTGCTGAATGATTTTTTTAATACCGTCGCAAGTCTCTTCAAATATTTGCTGTTTCACATCATGAAGACTATTTAGACCACGCTTTGCACAGTAATTCGCAATATCAATTCCCGCTTGATGCATTAAGTGCTCAAGTTCTAAAAATTGATTCCCATTGATACATGCATTAGCAGATCCTGAGAGTAGCCACTGTTTTAATAAAACGCCGTCATGCTCACCCAATTGACGAGGATCTAAGAACAGACGAGAGCGGTCCTTAGTTGCTATTGCAATATTGTCATGTGTTAGATCTAGAACAGTCGTAAATTCATATTCAATGCCATCACGCTGTTCAGCCTTCATACCAACTTTTTCAACTTTCTTTTTCCCGTTATCGTTGGTCTGTATCGTTTCCATCTTTGAGCGCATGGTCACTATGATGTTGATGCTTGACTGCAACATTGCATCAATGAATTTCCGATGACGGGGAGTTGCTTGGCTCCAAGCACCCCATGAATTACCTTTAAATGGGCCGGCAGCCAATTGATCTACAATCTCTAAACAGCCGCCTACACCAGACCATTCATGCGTAATACTGTCTAAAATAAGGGTGTCAAAATTTGCCTGCTCAGCAGCTTTAATTACCTGAATAAATTTTTCAGGCGTGTATGGCGGTTGTATATTGGCATGTTCAAAATCCACCAGATCTTCATAAAGCTCGGCGCTACTATTTTCAGTGTCAGCGACAGCAATACGACCACCAACACCTTTAGCAAGTAATAGGGCAGTAAAGGTTTTACCTGAGCCAGTAGGCCCTGCAATTGCTAAACGCAATTTCGCATTTTTACGTTCTGCTTTTTTAAAGAAAACTGTCATTTTTATTATCCTTATCTTGAGCCAGTAAAGCCGCGTTTTTGCTTATACGCTTTGCGTTCAATTGAAGTGATATGTGAGTTTCCCAAATCGATAGCCAATTTCTTTTTACGTTGAAAGCTGATCTCTTGCGTAAGTTCTTTCCAAACTTTTGGATATTCAATTTGAAACTTCGCTACATCTAAAGGCGTCTTAACTTCATCTTTGATTTTGTACAGCACTGAGCCATTTGCATTTGATGCAAATACTTGCCAACCAATGCGGACAGAGTAGAGGCCTGTATTGTCGCGGCCCAAGTAAGCCTTATATCCGTCAGGGTGCTTTTTGAAAGTAGTCATGATTAAGCCTCCACCAACTTATTATGTTCGATGAAGCCTTTAAGTAGGGCATTGATATTGCGGTGATCGTTGTAATCAGTGAAATCGCTGTAAGACTTACCGTTTACGTCGGTGATTTCATTGATGGTGAGCTGAGTAACATCAACAGCTGTAAATTCGGAACCCGGAACACCGTAGCTATCCGGATGAGTTTCAAAGTCAAAGCTAACGTTTACTCGGAAGCCATCAAGTTTGATAACAGCAATACCTGACGTTTTACCAACTATCTTGGCCGTTTGAACGCCATAGCTGCTAGGTTGAGTTTGTGGTGTGAAGTTGTAGGTATTAGAAGCAGAGCTAGACTGTGCTGTTTTATATTCACAAGAAGCCAAACCAGCAATTAAAACTAGAGCTGTAAAGCTGGTCACTTTGATTTGGTTGAAAGGAATTGTATTTACGTTCATAATTGATCTCGCAGTTTGCAAAGCCCCGTTGCCGTCCAAAGTTCCGGGGCTTTTTGTTGTCTGTGAGATAAATATCGCATTTCCGATATTTACAGTCAATAGGTAATCCGATATTTGTATAGAAATTCCGATTTTATTTTGTTTTAATAGACAAAAGAAAACCCAACGTGATGGTGGGCGAGGTGTTTATGAAATTAGAAAATATAGTAATTATTGAAAACAGACTTTTCCAAAACTCAACGCAAATTTATTTTGAAAACTATTCATTTAATGGTGATGAGTTTTATGTACCAATTGGCGATTACACTAAACCAATTGGGTTTCTAAAGTTTAAGCAAATTGCTAAGGTAGGTTGCTTTGAATTATCCGAATTAGTGTCCCTAGATTATCCCAACCCAAATCCACAATTTTCGTTGTCAGGTGTTTTATACTCTCGCCAGAAAGCGATCGAAGCCCATCAATCAATTTGTGCTTATCAGCAGGCGGTAAGTCGGCTGCCATAATTTTAGATTCAAGAATAGCTTTCAGTTGAACAGCTTCAAACTTAACAGTTACCACCCCAAGAATTGCAGATAAGCCACCATCATCAGCCAAAAAGTCAGCTCCCTTCTCGGTTAGCCGAGGATGATGAAGTGCGAATAAATGGTTTTGATTACCACCAAACCCCATAGTTAAGCTAATGCTATTGGGGTGGAGAAGTCCATGTGACTGTAGATAGAATAGATTGGCATAAATTTTACTACACTCAAACTCATCTAGATTCTTAATTTCACATGAGAAGTCGTAAGCTAATGGGTAAGTTGAAGCCATTTTATTCATTAGTTCAAGTTGTAAATGTCTGTCTAGTAGCACAGTTTATTTCCCTAATATTGTTTTAAAAATACCGCGTCGGGTTCACGGTTTCAATTACACAAAAAGCTGGATCCGTTTAAATTCTTTATTAGCCTCAATATGGCTTCTATAAAATTTATCTTTATCTTTTGAATCAACAAATTCTTTGAAGGTACTTGCTCCAAGAAGTCTGTAAATAAACCTTTCACCTGTTCTAAGTACCACTGTCAATAAAAAATGCTGATAAAGAACGTGGCTGATATTACGGGTATTAACTTCAATTTTTTGCATATGATGGATTCCATTTCCGAAATATTGAGACGTGTTTGCAGTAAATTATTTTATGGGTGTATATCTAATCAAATTGATTATGGTTATGACATAATCGCTATGATGACTAAAAACAACCCTACCACCATTATCAATACTGTAAGATTTTTGATATTGTTCTTGATATTGTTTAACTGCTTTATCAAAACCAATACCTTTAATTCGGTCTACCCAAGTTCTATTAAAATATCGACTGCGCAAACGCAATAATTCTCTATCACTAGCTGGATTAGCAAAAATTCGATCACCTTGAGCATGTAGTTGCGCAGTCAATATATCGTGCAAGGGGGCGGATACAGCTAGAAACTCAGCTCTTCGATCTTTATTTATAGCGTATTTATTGCCAATCCAAGCGCCAGCGAAAAGAGCAATTATTGGAATTACGTTTGAGTATGATTTAAGGAGGTTATCTATTTCTATAAATTCCATGATGTTCTCATTAATTCATTTATAAGTTTAATTTATGGTTTCATGCTTAGTACTAGAATATTCTTTTCCAAAGTAAGTAATATTTATCAGGTGTAATAATTTTTTAAATTAACTTTTGCGAACTCTTCTTTTAGCTCGATAGGTATATCTCATTGAATCAATAACCTGACCAATAAAAAAACAATTCTCGTCTATTGGAATAATATTGGGATGAAAGTTTGGATTGATTGCTTTGAGAAAACGAGATCCATCACTTTCTATAACCAATTTTTTAAATGTTGCATCTTTATCATTTCTAACAACAATGATATCTCCAGATTGCATGTCAGAATAATGAACCGTTGGATCTACAACAATGTAATCACCTTCAATGAAGTCTGGCTCATTACTAACTCCTCTAACTTTTAGATAAAAACATTTATCACAGTCTTCAGGTAGGGGAAACCATTCTAAAACCTGAGACATATCAACAGATTCAACATTGGTAAAGTTTCCAGCCTGTATCCATGATAATACTGGAGCCATTCGTGCTTGTACTGGAGCTACATTTGTTGATTCAGTATCTCCAGAAACTCCTTTTCTCAAATCTTCAGCAGTAACTCCAAGTGCATTGGCTAATTCAATAATTGAGCCTGTGGATTTTGCATTTCCAGTTTCAAGGTCGGAAATCACAGATTGTTTAACGCCAGATTTTTGAGCCAATTCTTTTTGCGTCATTTTTTTGATCTTTCGAATTGTCTTTAAATTCTCACCTAGAGTTGCCATGAGTACTTCCTTAATTCAACTATCGGAATTCTGATACAGATTCCAATCGGTTTGGCTATTGTATAAATATCGGAAAACCTATATATTTATTGAAAAATATAGGAGTTCCACATGAATCAGTGGCAAAACATGATTTCCCAACTGCGAATAAAGGGCTTAACCCAAGTGCAAATTGGTAAAGAAATCGGTTGTTCTCAAAATTATGTAAGCGACCTAGAGCGCGGTGTTTGTGGAAAACGCTTATCACATGAAATAGCAAAAAATTTACAAAAGCTTTGGAAAAAACACTGCAAATCAAAATCAATTAATCAGGTGAATATATGAGTCTCGAAAAAGAAGACCTTCGATTGAAGATGCTTCCAGACATGATGGAGCGTTTGAGATTGATCGCGGATGTTCGTGGAAATGAGTATGCATATCAAGCTGTAGTCCTCTTAGAAAAAGCCCTTATGGGTGAATATCATGAAGTTAGCTTAATGCTTGAAAGAGCAGAAAAAAATAGGAAGAAAAGGGAGCGTCTGGGTCTAGTTGGGACAATTGGGGTAAACCCAGATTCCCAAATTTTAGAAATAAAAAAAGCCTGATTTCGTGGATCAGGCTTCTAGGCATTCAATTGAGGTGAATCAAATGAACACAAATAATTTATCAGAACAACCAATCGAACTCAACTCACAAGAATTTGTAGTAGGTGACATGGTGGTTGTTAATGAGCTGGATCATAAAGAAATTTTTGAAGTGTTTGGATTTTATTACAGCACGCCTAAACGACTTTTTGTGAAGTCAGCATGTGGGAAGCAGTTAGCTCTACCATTTCAATTCTTTAGATCGGCATCAATTGCTGAGTTAGAAGCAAAACGCCGTTTAACGGTAGAAGAATTAGCACGGGCGGAGGTGTCATGAATCAGCAATTTAAACACCTTCCTGAATATAAGCAGAGACAAGGTATCCAGTCATGGTATGAACCTGCTCTTAATCTCCTAAACAAAATGCTTGAACAAAACAAAGCAAATCTCCGTAAGCGTGGATACAACGAAAAGAATGCAGCTATTACACGTGAAGAGTTTAGACAAGAACTCGCTCGCTGCGGTCACATTACTTTGTATTTGGCAGGGGAAATTGAATCGAGTTTGTATAAGGCTCAAAAGATTGAATACATGGGCGGATATGTAAAGCCTAAGGAGATGCAATGAATGAGCTGGCTTTGTTCGCAGGCGCTGGTGGAGGAATACTCGCATCTTATCTCTTGGGATGGCGAACAGTGTGCGCAGTTGAACGTGATGCCTACGCGGCACAAGTTTTGGCGCAACGACAGAATGATGGAATTCTCGAAGCTTTCCCAATTTGGTCTGACATTACATCTTTTGACGGAAAACCATGGAGAGGAATTGTTGACGTTATATCTGGCGGCTTTCCATGCCAAGACATCTCATCCGCAGGAAAAGGTGCAGGTATCGAAGGTGAACGTTCCGGGCTTTGGGCAGAAATGGCACGAATTATCGGTGAAGTACGACCTAGCTACGTGTTCGTGGAAAACTCACCAATGCTTGTTTCCAGAGGACTTACAAGAGTCATCAGTGACCTTGCCAAAATGGGGTATGACGCGCAATGGGCACGTTTTTCAGCATCTAACTTTGGAGCGCCCCATATCCGTGACCGAATCTGGATTGTGGGCTACTCCCGGAGCGAGCGACTCAACACGGGGAGGGAAAATAACGGCAAATATGACAGGCATTTCACTAGCTCAGCAAATAAAAACTCCCGAACGTTGGCCAACACCCAAAGCATCGGATGCAAAACGAATGGATTGTCTATCGGAACGCAACAGGAAAAGTCCTTGTCTGGAATCAACGGTAAAGATGTGGCCAACCCCAAAAGCATCCGATTGGAACAAGCGTGGAAATGTAAGCCCTCATCCGAGAAACGGCTTACCGGGTGCTGTAATGAACTTTCCGACTCCAACTGCAAGCGATGCAAACAAGTGGAGCAACGAGTCTTTAGCCGAACGCAAAGCGAAAGGGCGTCAGATCCGTCTCAATACAGCAGTTTCACCAGAGGGTGGGAATGGTGGGCGATTGAACCCGAACTGGGTCGAGTGGCTGATGGGGTGGCCAATCGGGTGGACCGACTTAAAGCCATTGGAAATGGACAAGTTTCAATCGTGGCGAAAAGCGCATTTGAATTTTTAGGGGAAGATCTATGAGTTTAGATGCAACCATTTGGGCTTGGAAAACACGTCAAAAACAAAAGGCGGGTGGTGCATTAAAACCACTTAAAAAATTAGTCCTTCTTTCGCTAGCCGATCGGGCTGGTGAAACACATGAATGCTATCCAAGTATTGCTCGTTTAGTTGATGACACGGAAATGGACCGCAAGACCGTTTTAAAAATCATTGATGAGCTAATTGAAGACGGATTTATTATCGATACAGGTAAGCGCGAAGGTAAAACTAAACAGGTGAAAGTGTATCTTTTGATCGGAGTTAAGGGCCGAGAAACAGTCCCAACAACGGTACACTTTGATACAAGAAATGATGATTTAAACAGTCCCAACAATGGAACAGTTCCAACAACGGAACAGTTCCAACAATTCCATGAAACAGTCCCAACAATTCCGTCAAACAGTCCCAACGTTGGGACACGGAATCTTCCAAAGAATCTTTCAGATGAATCTAAAAATAAAAAAACATGGTTGAGTTTGAAAAAACTTGGTGAAGAAATTCGTTTGGCAACTGATCAGGAAACTTACGAGCAGATCAAAAACGCGACTTGGTTCGATCGGGAGTTGCGAGCATTTGAACTCTACAACGCTGAGAAAAATCTTTGTGATGAACTCATGCATTACCACTTTGCAGATTGGTTAATCAACGCAAGTGGAAAATACCAAGCACGTGAACAGGCAACTTTCCGAAATTCAGGATCACAAGTTCGATGCTCGCCGAGCGCACCGCACCAGTTGAGCGATAAACAGGTTCACATCTTCGCTCAAAAACTTTCACAACATCTTGAGTTCGCAAGCCAGTTTGCAGCTGCAGGGGAAAGCTACGACCAACTTGCAGCTCGTATCGCCGTAAAACTTAGCGATCCGGTTCAGGCCAAACAATGGGAACCGTACCTCAAGCAAGTCGGGTTCAAAGGCTCATTGCAGGGGGCAGCATGACAGACCTCTACGATGTCAACGTAGCGCTCTTGGATGGTGAGCTCTACGCATTAGAAGGGGCTTTGCATGTCTAGCATGAGTTTAGCTGAATACCGTGAATTATTTCCAGTGAAGACAAAGAAACGCCGTTCAGTAAAGCAAGGTACCAGACAGCCAAGTGAAGGCGAGACGGTACTGGCAACACACTTAAGAGCATGCAAGATCAGTTTTGAGCAGGAATATAAATTCCATCCAAGACGCAAATGGAGAGCTGATTTTTTAATTACGGGAGCAAAGATTTTAGTAGAGGTGGAAGGCGGGATCTGGAGCGGTGGCCGTCATACGAGGGGCAAAGGCTATTTGGGGGATATGGAAAAATACAACGAAGCAGCAATGATGGGTTTTACAGTTTTGCGGTTCAGTACAGAGCAAGTTAAAGCAGGCGTGGCGATTAAACAAATAGAGCAATTGGTGGGATGAAAATGAAGACAATTGAAAAAATAAGTAATATTGAATGGCTAGGTCAGCACATGCGTACCAAGACACCAAATTATGAACAAGTATGTTCAAGTAATACTGTTGATGTTGCAGCATGGGAAGTGCGTTGTGCTGCATTTGAGAATATTGAAACTCGATTAGCTAAGGCGCTTGCTTCAGTTTATGTTTGGGGACAAAAGGCGCAGAGTGAATATTTATACGTACAAGAGCATTTAGCTAATATTATGATTCGTGCAGCTGTAGAGAAACACCAAAAGCCTAATATTATTAGTTTAGAAAAATTGGCTGAGTTGATTGCTCGTCTTGTTCTGGATTTTGAAATTGAGCCAAATCTAAATGATTTTTTCACAAGTAAAGGCCGATTATATTACGCGGGGATTGCAGCCCATCATTTAACTTATGACGCATACCGAAAAACTTGGAAGGACTACGAAAAGCTTATGGAAGTAGCATTAGTAAATGCTCGTTGGGAAATTGAAAATGGTGTAAATGAATATAGAAAAATGCTTAAGGTTAATGGTGATTATGTCTAAATGTTCAAAATAAGTTTTTATTGCAAAATTGTAACTATAAGCTACTATGTGCTGATTTTAGAACAGTACTTTAATATAAAGGCTTAGATAGTGGGAAATAAATTAGATAATGTTTTGCTTGAATATGGATTTTATCAAGCTGTAAAAAAAGTATTAGAAGGTTTAACATTTAAAATTATCATAATTTTATTAACCTCTTTTAATGCTTACATCTTGTTTGTTTTAGGTAATGATAAACAAGCAGAAACATTTAAATCTAATTTCAAATTACCCGCAGAATTTATTCTTGCGAATGCAGGTTCTATTGTTATGGTAACCGTAATAATTTCAGGACTATATGGCGTTTTACTTTCTACCCTTAACAAGAAATGTGACAATCTTGAAAAAGAGCATAATGATCTAAAAGCAAAGTATGATATTGCTCTGGTAGTATTGCAGAAAATAGAAAGTGTTGTGGTTGAAAAAAGGAAACGTTTTGCTGACATTGCTAAAAGATATGTTAATACACCAGGTACTCAGCAACCAAGACATAAAAGGATTTTTGAGGACATTACTCACCCAGATAAACAAATTGAATTGCTTATAGAAGCTTTAAGAGATTGCTTAATAGCTATTTATCCGAATGAGACAATTAAAGTTGCTTTAATGCGTGTAGTTAATTCAAATATAGAGGATTGGGTGTGTCATAGCCCATATGATACAAGGCCTAGAACCTCAATAAATCAGTTAAAAGATCCAAATAGTACTTTTTCAAAGTGTATTAAAGAAAATAAAATAATTATTGTAGCTAATACACAAAATGAAATACAAAAGCCACCTGGTGCTGATATAATGTACATTCAAGGTCAATCAGACCCTTCTGAGAAATGGTGTCAGGTATGTGCTCCAATCCATAGCATAAATAGTAATGGTATTATTTTTATTATTTCTATAGCTATTAAGCGTGAAAATGTTATTGTTCCAGAAAATGTAGCTTACTTAGAATGGATACTTAGTTTTTTCAAAACACGTTTAGCATTAGAGCACTCTTTAGATCAACTTAAAAAGAAGGTTTCACCATGAAAAAAAACCAATCTAAAGTACAAGCTGTAACTTACTATAAAAATGCCCAAAAATATTTAACTATTCAAACAGAAAAAGATTTTCCAGATATTGTTAGTAAATCACCATATTCTAATAAATCTGAGGAAGAGCGTCGTCGTGAGTTACTTAAAAGTGTAGAGGAGGCCAAAGCTGCTTTGAATACATTTACATATCAACAAAAAGGCTTCTGGATTCGTATTAGAGAAATGTTTGTTCATTCTCATTAAATTTCCTATTCCATTATTTTGGGAATTGAAGTAAAGTATTTATAGAATGGTCGTATTGTGTTAAGATATAAGATCAAATTAAAAAAGCTCATCAATTGGTGGGTTTTTTTGTTTTTATGATATAAGAAACCTTCAATGAGGAGGTGGGTATGTCAGATAAAGTTGGTAAGTTGCTTTGTGTAGGCGGCTGCTTAAATGGTAAATGGATGGAAAATGTAGGGGATTTTGAGGTTAATCCTCATAACAACCCTTTACGTGCTCAAGTTTATGAACCTCGGGTTCTTAGAAATCCTGACTCTAATGAAGATGAACTGTTTTATCGTTTCAAGGGTTTAAAAGAGGATAGATTAGAGTTTGCTGTTAAATACGTTCTAGATAACCAATCGGTAAAAAAATGAATATTTGTATCGATGGGGAACTAGATGGACAAACCATAAAAAAAGATGGCCGATTACTAAAAGCTTCTGATATAGAGACCCAAGTTTCACAACTGAGTACTACAAGCAGATTTTTAATCGTGACAACATCAATTACCAATTCTGGTTGCCTGTTGGATCAGACTTGCATGAAATGTCAGAAAAAGTACTAACTATCCTTAGAGCACCTAAAAACTAGTTTTAATCTTAATTGAATTTTATTGGATTAATTTAATGAAAAATCAAAATGATACAATTAATAATATAGAGCAATTAGAAGTCGAGGATGAGCAAAAGCAAGAAAACTCGGTGCTTAATTCTGTGAACCCTGATCCAGTTGAAGTGACGGACTTAATTGTAGAAATCGGGAAAGATATAGTTAATTTTGCATCATCTGTTTTTGATAACATCGATATCAATTTTTAACCTAAGAGCTCAATAATAGTTGGTTTTTCTGTGTTATAAAATATTTCCAATAATAAGGAGATCGAAGTGGAACTTACGCAAATTAAGGTAACAATAGATCGAGAATATGATCTCTTTGTAAATTCACAGGAATTTAAGACGTGTCAGCACGATAAAGAAAAGCAAGCTAGATTTTTAGGACATGCATTAACAACATTGAAATATCCTTATACGAACATCATTACTTTAGGCGGTGGTCGATATAAAATTTCAGGTCATCATGATTTAAATGTTGATATTGACTTATTCCAGGCACCTTCTTTTACAGCAAAGCAAGCATTTAATTCCTGGTTGACTAATATCTTATTTAAACATTTATTTCCCTAAAATATATTGTAAATACATATTTTAATTTGTATTATTAAAATCAAATACTGCGCTGAAAGTTTTAGTTTTATGACCCGTTTCTATTTGGAAGCGGGTTTTTTAATGTTTAGGTTTTAGTTGCCGAACTGATTACGGCACTTGAAGCCCCGCTGAATATCGATTATTGGCGGGGCTTCTTTGGGGATCTGCAACAATAAAATCACCGTATTGATTTTTCTTTGAAATTTAGTCATTGTTTTTTGTGCCATATCTAACACTTCATTTGCTGAAGTTGTTTCATATACTTTTTTAAAAGTTGATAAATCTTAAATAAGAAACGGATTATTTTTCATGAAAACTATTATTTGTTTACTAAGTTCTCTTCTAATTTCAGCCATGGCATTTGCACATGAGAATCCTGATCGTATAGGAAAATGCTTTGTCCCAAACGGAAAGAACACTACTAAACCTTGTGTTGTATCTTCTGGTGGTGGTGCGGGAGGACTGTACACACTTCTTACAATTGGTGAGACGGAATATCTGATTGAAGAGTCAACCATGAATCCTGATAGTGAAAAAAGATCTATTGCTATGGGGAGTGATTCAGATGACTTACTGGAAGCAGTAGATTATTCTCGTGATTTTAAAACTAAAAAAGTAATTAAAAATTTTAAAAGTGATTCATGGTCTTGTTATAAGCAAACTAAAGGCAAGCTAGATGTTTGCTATAAGATAAAATAGAGGTCTAAATGAAAGTCTTTAATTGTTTATTAGTTTCTCTTTTAATATCTTTTAATACCTTTGCAGATCAAAAATTCCTTTATAAAGGCCGGTGTTTTGTTGTGGATGGGAAGAATATAACTAAACCATGTCTTGTTTCTGAAAGTGGCTCTGCTGAGAGATATCAAACAACTCTTATACTTCCTGATGCCTCATATTATATTCTTCAAGAGAAAATAACGGTTTCAGACGGTGAAGATCTTACTTACTCATTGGGTGAAAAATCAGATGAATTATTAGAAGCTGAAATTTATCCGCGTGACTTTAAAACCAAAAAAGTTAGTGAAGACTATAAAAATGATGCATGGTCTTGCATTAAGCAAGTTAAAGGTAAGTTAGATATTTGTCAGACTATAAAATGATTTAAATTTTTAATTCTAAACCCACCAATTGGTGGGTTTTTTAATGGAAGAACTATGAATGACAAAGAATATTTTTGGCTTACAAGAAAAAAAGAACCTAAAACCAAACTTAAAAGCAGACCATTGCCAAAAGCTACTCAAAAATATTTAGAGGCTGAAGAGGCTCTATTTCAAGAGCTAGAAGAACATCGAATTGGATATCGCCGAAAATTTCAATTTGAATCAACTAAAAATTGGCGATTCGATTTTTATATTGTGAAGTTGAATCTTCTTATAGAAATTGCTGGCAGTCCTTGGGCAGTTGGACGCAGTGGTAGAAAGATAGCAAATGCCTTAGGTAAATATGACCTTGCTTTAGATAAGGGTTATGTATTTGAGCGTCTTGAACCTCATCAAATTGAATCAGGTTATGCAATCAACTGGATAAAAAGTGAATTAGCGAGAATAGAAAATGGATCAGATCAGACCATTTCCACCACAGGACTTGATTGATAAAGCCGAAGAGGATGAGGCAATTAGAGTGGCTCCAGCACCAGACCTAATGAATTGGGTGATCACAAACTTTTTAACTGTTGGTGGACCTCTTCATAACCCCGATCATGATCATATCGCTGAATTAATTCACGACAATGAAGAGTTCCTGACTTGTGCATGGGCTTCATCTGCATGTGTTGCTAAAAAGCGTATGGTTCTAGGTCAATGCGAAAAGGTGATGTTCAACCAAGGTGGGTGGAAGAAAGCTCGACAAGAGCAGCAAATGCGTGATTGGTTTGGCTATGTGCCTGTATATCTAATTACTATTGATGCTAGTTATTGTGATCAGGCTACAGACCGAGACTTTTGCGCTTTAATCGAACATGAGCTTTATCACATTGGCGTTGAGCGAGACGAAGATGGTGAACCACTTTATAGCGATATGACGGGCTTACCTAAACATTACTTGGCTGGGCATGATGTTGAAGAGTTTGTTGGTGTAGTAAAAAGATGGGGAGCGGACGAAAGCGTGAAGCGACTAATTGAAGTGGCGAAGCAAGCGCCGTTTGTATCAGATGTAAATATTTCCAAGTGCTGTGGGACATGTTTAATAAGTTGAGCCTTTTGGCTCATTTTTTTTGCCATGTTTCCTTGACGTACCTTGACGGATAGAGAGAAATGGCGACTTTAAATAAAAAGCAAAAACTCTTTATTGTGCAGTCACTTGCTGTTTTTAATACACCTCAAGAAACAGTAGCACTCGTCAAGGAAGAATTTGATATTGAAGTCTCAAGGCAGCAAGTTGAATCTTACGATCCAACTAAAGTTGCAGGTAGAGATCTAAGTAAGGAATTTAAAGATTTTTTTGAGAAAGTTCGGGATGAGTATCTTGAACAGCCACTTAATAAAATTAGTGGTGTAAATGACATTGTCCAGTTGAAAATTCTGAATGATCTGCTGTGGTCCAAAAAAAATAACGTGAGAATGACACTCCAGATCGTGGACCAGATGCAAAAAATCACCAAAGGGTTTTATGACAAGAAAGGTGATCAGGCAAGCAAGGGTAAAGTTAATGAAGAAGGACAAACAAAAGCTGAAGTGGAGCTTGAGATTAAAAAGCTTGAGCTTCAGAAGTTACAGCGTGAAGTGAATCCACCAGAGTATCGCCCACCTGAAGAGGATTACAAACTTGTTTTGAATCCTGATGAGGAGATACCAAATGAGCCAATTCTTTAATCCTCCTGAAGGTTCAGTTCAGTTAACACCAAAGCAGGCAAATATCTATTTATGGGGCTGGCAAGTAGAAGCTCGATTTCGTGATGCTGTTTGCGGTCGACGTTTTGGAAAAACTTTCTTGGCCAAAGCGGAAATGCGTAGAGCTGCAAGACTAGCCGCTAAATGGAATGTTTCTGTTGAAGATGAGATTTGGTATGCAGCACCTACATTTAAGCAAGCTAAACGGGTTTTCTGGAAGCGATTAAAACAAGCAATCCCAGCTTCATGGCGAGCTGGTAAGCCAAATGAGACTGAATGTTCAATCACTTTAAGAAGTGGCCATGTTATCCGTGTTGTAGGTTTAGATAATTATGATGACCTTCGTGGATCTGGATTATTTTTTCTTATTATTGATGAATGGGCAGATTGTAAGTGGGCGGCGTGGGAAGAAGTACTTCGTCCAATGCTTTCAACTTGTAAATACATAGTCAACGGCGTACAGCGAGTCGGTGGCCATGTTTTAAGGATAGGAACACCCAAAGGTTTTAACCATTGTTATGACACATTCATGGATGGTCAACCAGGGCATGAACCAGACTGTAAAAGCTTTTCATATACATCTTTACAAGGGGGAAATATTCCTGAGTCTGAGATCATTGTTGCTAAACGCAAGATGGACCCGAAGACATTTAGTCAGGAATATGAGGCAAGCTTTGAGAGTTACCAGGGCGTTATCTTTTATTGTTTTAATCGCTTACTAAGTGCATCTACAGAAACAGTTCAGGCAAATGATGTACTTCATGTGGGGATGGACTTCAACGTAACGAAAATGGCTGCTGTTGTATATGTTCGCCGTGGTGAACAGATGCATGCTGTTGATGAGTTCGTGAATCTCTTTGATACCCCAGCAATGATTGAAGCTATTCAGGAGCGATATCCTAATCATGAAATAGCGGTATATCCCGATGCTTCAGGTGAGAATCGCAAGTCGAGCAATGCAAGTGAAACTGATCTAGCCTTGCTTAGAAAAGCTGGATTCAAAGTCCTTGTGAACAGTAGAAACCCTGCGGTTAAAGACCGTATCAACTCAATGAACAGCAGGCTCTGTAATACCTTATCTGAGCGCAGACTCTTTGTGAACGTAACAAAATGTCCGCACTTCGCTAAATGCTTAGAGCGTCAAATTTATGATGATTATGGGCAGCCTGATAAAAAGTCAGGGTTTGACCACATGAATGATGCAGGAACTTATCCGATCGCTTATCTATTTCCGATTGATAAAAAATCAATGGGAATGCGAAGGATACGAGGGATGTCTTAAACAACGCACCTTTTTAGGTGCTTTTTTATTGGTGTTTTTATGGCAGTTACTGATAAACATCCGCAGTATATTGCTGCACAAAAAAGCTGGTTGGTTATGCGTGACGCCGTTGCCGGTGAAGAGCAGATTAAACAGGCACAAACAAAGTACTTGGCTAAATCGGCTGGAATGGTTGAGGCTGAAAAGCAGGGCGATAAGACTGGAGAGATTTATAAAGCCTATTTAAGTCGCGCTCAGTATCCATTATGGGTTCAAGACTCATTACGCACGATGATTGGTTTGGTCTCGAAGCTTGAACCAAATATTGTGATTGAAAGTACTTTGCTCAAAGGTCTTATTGATAATGCTACTAATGACGGGTTTGGCCTAAAACAGCTCTTTATTCGTATTTGTCTGGAGTTACTGGAATATGGTCGCTGCGGATTGATGGTAGATGTAGACGACAAAAGTATTCCATATTTTGCGCTATATGATGCTTTATCTATCATCAACTGGAAAGAAAACAGTATAGGTGGTCGTAAGGATCTGAAGCTGTTAGTGCTTGAGGAGCAATTTGATAACAGTGAAGATGAGTTTGGCCATGATACTAAAACGGTTCACCGTGTTTTATCCATGATAGATGGAGCCTTAGCAGTCCGTTTGTTTGATGGTTCTGTTGAAGAAGATAAAACACCTACATTGGGTGGTAATCAGCTATCGTTCACGCCGTTTGTTTTCTGCGGTACCACTGATAACACTCCAGATGTTGGCACAGTACCTCTTTTAACAATGGCAAAAGCAGCACTGAAGCATTACCAGCTTAGTGCCGATTACTTTCAATCACTTCATCACACAGCACATCCTCAGCCTTGGATTAACGGCATCGATAATGATGATGATTCAGATATTAGTGTCACAGGTGTTATGGCTGTCTGGAGTCTGCCTAAGGAATCACAATGCGGTTACTTGGAAATTTCTGGCAGCGGTATTGAGTTAACCAAACAGGAAATGGATGCTCAGAAGAATGCAGCGCTTGAAGCCGGAGCTAAAGTTGTAGACACGAATACACAAGAATCAGGTGAAGCTCGCCGTGCACGTCAGGATGATCAGCATGCGAGCTTACACAGTATTGTAATGTGCGCAGCTGCTGCTATTGAACAAGCTATTAAGTATGCAGCTCAGTGGCTAAAACTAGATCCTTCTAAAATTAGTTTTACGGTAGAGCCTGAGTTTATTGTCCAGAAATACGATATCAATCTGGCTAAGCAGCTTTATGAAGGTGCTATTTCTGGAAAGAACTCTTTTCAGACGTATTGGGAATATATCGCCACAGGCAAGTTACCAGCTCATGATTTTAAGGAAGAGTTGAAACGTGTTGAAAGTGAGCGGGATAGTATGCCGTTGTAGAGGTGAGACATGACTTCAAAAGATAAAACCTTGATCGAAGTACTTACACAACATCAGGCGTATTTATATCGGGCTTCTTCTCAATCAGTTAATGAACTATTAGCAATCTTTAATGATGAGTCGGCAGTAATGCTAGCAAAGCTTCGAGATTTGTTGGATGAGTTAAATGATTCTGAAAAGGTAGCTCTTGCTGGGGGCCAGTACACCACGACAAACCTTAAAGAGATTCGGGATTTAATTTCTCAGTGGTTTACTACAATAAATACATCTTTGCCTGAAGCATTCGCGGTTTCTGCTACAGCATTAGCGGTATATGAGGCCAACTACACGGCAAAACTATACGGCGGAAAGATTAAACAGCCCAATGGAGACAAGCTTTATAAGGCTGCTAAAAAAGTCCCTTTAGTAGGCGGGACCTTGGTCGACGACCTTTTAACAAAATTGGCTGAAAGTGCTCGTCAAAAGGTTGAATATGCGATTCGGGATGGGATTAGTTCAGGTAAAACGAATCAGCAAATTGTTCAGCGCATCGGTGGGACTAAACGCCTTAATTATGAAGACGGCATCTTAACCAGCAGTAAGTCTGATATCGAACGGACTGTAAGGACGGTTCGTAGTCATGTGGCTAATCAATCTTATCTGAATAGTTTTAATGAGATTGGCTTTGAATACGTAAAACTGGTCGCAACGTTGGATGGAAGAACCTCCAAACTTTGTGCTTCATTAGATGGTACTGTCTGGGAAATTAATGACCCAGCAAAGCGCGTGCCGCCGTTGCATCCTAATTGCCGTAGTATTTTGGTTCCCGTTGAGAAAGATGGTCGTCTTGTTGGTGAGCGCCCATTTGTCATGGACGAACGTCGAGTTAAGGACATTCCGAAAGATGAGCGAAGCCAGTTAATAGGGCAATTGGATGCCAACATCACTTTCAAAGAGTTCTTTAAGAAGACAGACGATTTCTTTCAAAGAGAATGGTTAGGACCGAAGCGATACAAGCTTTATAAAGAAGGAAAGTTTGATTTTGATAAGTTCTTTGATCCTGAAGGGCGAATGTACACTTTAAAGGATATAGAACTTTTAGAAATTTAATTATTTTGGTTTTTGTAAGATTTTTCATATAATTATGCACTCCATATTAATAATTAGTTCAGGAGCAATTATGCAATGTACTCCATTTAAAAATGGTGATTTAGTGCAACTACTTTCAGGTGGTGCAGTAATGACGGTTAATAGAGATGACTGGGCAACTGATGTCGGTGTTGTTTGGACTGATAAAAATGATACACCACATGAAAAATATTATGATTTCAATCTTTTAAAGCATTATGTGCCTAAAGAAGAAATCTAAATTTTAATTCAAGACCCCACTGAAAAGTGGGGTTTTTTCATAGATAGCTTAAGGCTGTCTTTTTTTATGCCTTGAGATAAGGCTTTATCCAAATCAAACGAGAGGTTTGAATATGTCATTGCCATTTATTGTTGATTCACTTGATGCAATCAAAGAAGAGCACCGCGCTTTATATGTTGAGGAAAATGGGAAGTTTCGCCTTGACTTAGATGGTTACGAAGATCCCAAAGGACTTAAATCTGCACTTCAAAGCGAGCGTGATGCCGCTAAGGATGCAAAACGAAAACTTCAGGAACTTCAAAATCAGTTTGAAGGAATTGACCCTGAAATCGTCAAAAGAGTCTTTGCTCAACTTGATCAAGATGAAGAAGCCAAGCTAATCGCAGAAGGCAAAATTACTGAAGTGATTCAGAAGCGTACCGAGAAGATGCGTGAAGAACACGAAAAAGTACTTAAAGCCGAAAAAGACCGAGCTGATAAAGCCGAAGCTTATGCAAATAAGTTTAAGGAGTCGGTAATTCAAGGGCAAATCGTTCAAGCGGCTGTAGAGCTTGAAGCATTAGCTGAAGCAACAGGTGACATCGCTTTTTTAGCTAAATCCAAGTTTGCATTAGATGAAAACGGTAAAGCGGTAGCTGTAGATGAAAACGGTGAAGTGGTCATTGGTAAAGACGGTCAGACACCACAGACCCCAAAAGAGTGGGTTGAATCGCTACGAGAACAAAAGCCGTACTACTGGCCTAAAGCAAATGGTATGGGGGCACCAGGTAGTGCCAATACAAAAGGTCAGGTCGACATTCTCAAACCAGATGGTTCCGTGAACTTAACCAAATTGGCGCAATTACGAAATGAAAATCCGCAGTTAGCTAAAGAGCTAGCAGCAAAACACAATATTAAACTTTAAGGAGTAAAGCCAAATGGCTGATACCAAAATTGCTGATGTAATCGTTCCTGAATTATTCACTCCATATGTTTTAAATAAAACCGCTGAGAAATCTGCCTTATGGCAGTCTGGCATTGTGGGAGATCTTGAAGAAGATGTGGCTTTCGGAACGAAGGGTGGTACTACTGTAAATATTCCTTTTTGGAACGATTTAAGTGGTGAATCTGAAGTTCTCTCTGATCAAACCCCTTTAACTGTAAATAACATCACATCAGGTCAAGATATTGCAATTCTTCATGCTCGCGGTAAGGCATGGGGTGCTAACGATTTAGCAAAGGCATTATCTGGCGACGATCCACTTGGCGCAGTTGGTGATCTGGTAGCAGATTATTGGGCCCGTGAGTTTCAGGGCTTTACCGTGAATACACTCAAAGGTGTTTTTGGCGCTGCAAGTATGGCAAGTAATGTACATGATATTTCAGCCGAAACAGGGGCCGCAGCAGTTATTGATGGTCATTCTTTTGTCGATGCGTCATATAAGCTTGGCGATGCGGTCGATAAATTAACGGCGATTTCAATGCATTCATTCACTATGTCAGCTTTATCTAAGCAGGGTTTGATTGAAACCGTGCGTGATGCTGATGGGGTTTTACTCTATAAAACCTTTATGGATCGCCGTGTGATTGTTGATGATGGCATGCCCGTTGATGGTGATGTATTTACTTCTTTCCTATTTGGTCAAGGTGCTGTTGGCTTCCAAGATATTGGTGCGCCAAATGCGGTTGAAACTGATCGCGATAGTCTTGCTGGGGTAGATATCTTGATTAACCGCCGTCACTTTGTACTACATCCACGTGGTATTAAATGGGCAGGATCAACAGGTATTGCACCTAAAAATTCTGGGCTTGCAACTGGCACTAACTGGGAGCGTGTATACGATCCTAAACAAATTCGTATTGTGGCATTCAAGCACAAGATTAAATAACAAAAAGGCGGGTAACACCGCCTTGCTTTTTGGAGATCCTTCTATGGGACTTTCATCATTTAACCGTGCACGGGAAAGACAACAAATGACTGAAGCTAAAATAAATGAGCTAGAAGAACAACTAGCAACCCTGAAAGGTGAATTTATTGCCTTCCAGAATAATCCTGAAGCAATGAAAGCACGTATTGCTGAGCTTGAATTGGGTGAAGGAAAACAAACGCCAGATGGCGACAATCAGCAAGGTGAGGGTAACCAAAACCCTGATGGCGATCAAAAGACTGGTGATGAGCAAGTACAACCAATTAACTATGCTTCACTTAAAGTTGATGAGCTTCGAGCTGTGTTAACAGAAAAGGGCATTGCATTTGAATCAGGTGCTAAAAAAGATGAGCTTTTAGCACTGTTGCCAAAGGAATAATCCATGAGCTTTATCACTGAACAAGAAGCAATTGAACGTGTAGCAGGCTTTGATGCTTTATCTGCCAGTGATAAAGCTGACTATATCGAAAAGTCTGAAGCTTATTTGTTAGCACGTAATGTTAAGCCTTTTGAAGAAGTAACTGCTGTCCCTAATGCCCTTAAAACGGCTTCCTATGAAGTTATAAAGGGCATCATGAAGGGAGAGATATACCAAGGGCAGGAACAGGCTTTAAAGCGAAAGAAAGTTAAAGCTGATACGGTTGAGACTGAAAAGGAATACCAGGACGGATCAGTAAAACTGAGTGCGAGTGAGCAATATATTCTTGATTTGATCAAACCATATTGCAAACGCAAACGTGTATTTTTTGTTAGGAAAATCTAATGGGCTTACGTGACGAAATTCAAGCGGAGATTGCCGAAGCATTTAACGAGGATCTAGAGGACACCGTTCATTCCTTTACATGTGAGCGGATTTCTAAAACGAATTGGGATCCTAAGACAGAAACTCATGTTGAAGTTAAAGAAAACTATTCTGGCCGTGGTGTTCTGTTTGGGGCATACAAACAATATGAGATTCAAACTCTTGGAGTGCTGGCCACAGATAAGAAAGCGACCGTGCTTCAAAATGAAGTAACTATGGTACCAATAATGGAAGATGAGTGGGTTACACCCTTAGGTACTTTTCGTGTCAAACACATTCAACAGGATCCAGCAGCAACTATTTGGAAATGTCAGTTGAGGAAGGTTTGATTACTTGTTCTAATATCCTTCTAAACTAGGGGGATATATGGCTAAAAGAAAACTAAAAGATAAAATAGAGATCTCAATCTTTTGGCTGGGACTGTTCTGTTTAACATACTTGATCTTTGGCTTCATATTAAAATCTGATTTAACTAAGCCAATTGATTCTTCGATTTTTTATGAAGTGTTAAAAGATGCATTAACAATAACAACCGCATTATTTGCACCAATTGCAGCACTTATTCTCTTTAGTGATTGGAGAGTTGAACATCGTTTAAAAGAAACCTTTCAGCTTTTAGAGGATATTAAAAACTTATCATTTAATATTCAGAATGGATTAGGTCACTACCACGCAAAAATTATTAAAGAGAAAGAAAACAATTCTAAAAAGTTTGTTAATAGGGAGGATCGGCAATTAATACTAAAACAAACAATAGAATTGGAGCGAATGTATGACCAGTTTCTAGTTTCAAATAAAGAAATTGAATCTTTTAAAGAATTAGTAATTAACTTTAATAAGTATGCAAACAAAGCCCTAGATCAATTGCATATGATGGAGTATTTTTCATTTAGCTTAAATAATGAAATTCATTTCAATGATAATAATTACAATAGGGCTAACTATTTAAAAAACTCAGAGCTTTATGATGAAACTTTCCCAAAGATTTGTAATAGAGTTAAAGAAATAAATTCGCAAGTTACCTGTTTAAAAGTAAGTATGTAATTTAACCCACTTCGGTGGGTTTTTTATTGGAGTAATTATGACTTGGACTGCACATAAGGTCTATGACAGCTTTCAGGTTGTACCTGATGATGATTTAAAACCACACTCATTTTTTCATTGTGAATGTCATCCACAAATTGTGGACGGCGTTTTTGTTCATAACTCGTTTGATGGTAGAGAGGCTACTGAAACACTCTTACCAAGTTAAAAGGATGGCCATGGTTAATACCGATTATGTGCCTGAGTGGCACATCTCACCGTTTCAACACGTCAAATACACGCTTGCCAGAAATCAAATTCATATGGATTTGTTATTTGATGATATGAATAACGTTGATAAGTTCTTGTCTATTGAAGACGCAGCCGCACAAGTTGATTTCTATTCCAATGGTGCTTATGCAGTTGTTCAGTTGGGCGATACTTCTGAAAGAAAGTCCATAGAAGTCTATGGACTGCTTTTGCATGAAGCGGTTCATGTTTGGCAGAAGGTTAAAAAGCTCATGGGAGAAAAAGAGCCTAGTTCAGAATTTGAAGCATATTCAATTCAAGCGATCGCTAAAGACCTTTTTAAAATGTATGAAGAAAGCGAGGTAAATGATGGGATGGAAGGGGAAAAAGCCAACTGATTTTAGTTTGGAAGTAGCTAAAACGGCAGAGGAAAAGGTAAAGAAAATTACAATGGATGCTGTTCAGTCTTTAGTTGTTTCCAGTCCCGTTGATACTGGCGCTTATCGTGCTTCTCATATTGTTTCAATTGGATCTGCTGATTATGGTGTACGTGGACCTGAAACAAAGGCCGTTCAGGATGCAGCAATTCAAGCCATTAAGTTTAAGCTTGGAAACTTAGTTTATATCCAAAACAACAAAGCCTACGCAGAACGTTTGGAAGATGGCTGGTCAGATCAAGCACCACTAGGTATTTACAGCACTACATTCACTTATATTTCTCAAAAGTATGGTGGTTAAGATGGCAATGACTTTAGAGCAAGCTAGGCAAGCTATCGTGGACCGCATGCAAAGCTTTACTGGTATTTCCCAGGATAGAATCCAGTATCCAAATGCACCAGGCTTTAAAGTACCGAAGGAAGGCTTGTGGTGTCGATTAACTATTGCAGGTGGACCCAGCTTTATTTCTGGAATTGCTGATAATCCTTGTACCCGCCGTACCGGTAATATCATGGTCCAGTGCTTTGCACGTCATCATAGTGGTGCGAAAGGTTTAACTGAGTTAAGTGATTCCTTACTTCAGCATTTTGAATATTTCACTAGTGAGCATTTGGAGTGCTTACAAGGACAATCAATTTTTATAGGGCAAGATGCTGACTTCATTCAGTATAATGTGACGATTGGTTATAAGGTGAATTGATATGTCTTGCATGCTGACTTTAGAAGAAATCGAATTTAAACGACAGGAGCTGGAGTGTCATTTAGAAAAAGTTATGTCTATAGAGCTGATCAAATGGCAAAGTGAAAACAAGCTATGTGTTTCAGATGTGAATATTCGATTGGCTAATGTGCATAACAAGGGAGAATTTAAACACAATGTCGTGACAGGCGTAAGTGTAGATCTGGATTACAAACCTTAAATTTAAGAATTACTAGACCGCATTAGAGCGGTTTTTTTATGTCTTATCCACTACCACCTCATCGGTGGTTTTTTAATTTTTACAGGAATCACTTATGAGCAATTTTGTTTTTAAGCGTGGTGACACATTCAACTTGAATTTGCAGTTGGTTGATATGGATGATGCGTTGCAATTTCCAGCCAATGATGTACGCCGTGCGATCGACTTAACGGGTTATTCATTTACCTCTCAAGTTAAAACTTTAGATACCGGTGCGGCAGTGGCTACTTTAACCTGTGCTGCTTTAAGCCAGACGACTCAGAAAGGATGGCTTAACGTGAAATCAGGAGCCAGTACTGCTACATGGCCTTTGGGTTTATGTCAGATGGATATTAAAGCGGTAGTTGGTGGTGTTGTTCAACATACTGAAACTTTGATTTTCCAAGTGATTGATGGAGTAACAGCATAATGGCAAATCTTTTATTTAGATTTAGTTGGGATCACCGGCCTTTTGTCTATAACTCTTCTCAAGGTAAGCGACAGTTTATGTTGCCTTTTGCCTCCGGTATTCCAAATTTAACGCCAGACTGGACTCAGGTTGCAGGTCTAGGCACTGCTGCAACTGGTACTTTAACAGTAGGAAGTTTTGATAAAACTTTAGGGCGAGTTGTAACGGTGGGAGACTTTGGCATTGGTATCGCATCAGGATTGGGCACTTCCAGTGATATGGACTCTATGATTAACACTGGTAACTTTTCGGCAAGTAATGCAAGTAATCCAAATGCCCCACCTGGTGCTACTGCTGGATATGTACAAATAAATGAATATAATCCAATTTCTTTTTTTGCACGACAAGAATGGAAAAATGTAATTAATCAAAGGCATTTCTTTAGATCTAGAACAGCCGATAATGTATGGACCCAATGGGGTGAATACCGTACTACTTTAAATACAACTACAGATGCAAATGGATTTATCAAAGCGGCATCACCTGTAGTTAAACTTTTTAAAGAACACATTGAATTCAATGAAGAGGCTGAAAAGCAACCAATCCATTTTGAAAAAATTGATGTAGGTGATTACCTCATAATGGGATCACTGGGTTTTGCTCACGAAGGTTGGTATGTGGAAGTTCCCAAAGATGCAAATGGCAATACAGTCGTCGCTGTAATGTATGAAACGCTAGAGAATGGCGATATTTCAATTAAGACATATAAGCGTAAGTTCGATATTGAACAAGCAGCTATTATTGCTGATCTGGAAAATCCAATGGATATCCCTGAAGGTCGCTGGATTGATATCCGTTTGCATGAAGAACCTGAACTAGAACATGAAGAACCGTTGAGTGAAACACCTGTTGAATTTCAGCCTACGAACTTATCTGAAGCAGTAGCTGCGGCACTAAATGGTATAGAACCGCCTGAATCCCCAAACTCTGATGAAACTCTTTAAAGGACCGCTGAATTAGCGGTTTTTTTACACCCATTTTTTAAACAACCCGCTGATGAAGCGGGTTTTTTTATGCCTAAATTTTGGAGAACTATAAATGAGTTCAGGCGCAAAAATTCGATTATATGCTTGTGAAGAAGCAGTTTTAGGAACCACTCCAGCAAACCCAATCTGGTACACGGTTCGCCGTGTAAGTGATGGATTATCTGAAAACGTCTCAACAGAAGAAAGTAGTGAAGTTGTTAACTCACGCTTCCGACAAGGTGGGGTCGTTACTGAAGCCGAAGTTGCAGGGCAGTTAGAATTTGAATTATCTGTAGGAACATTCGACTTATTCTTAAGTGCTCTTGCATTTAATAACTGGGCAGCAAATGCGCTTAGCTTTGGCGGCACCGTACGTAAATCATTTACCTTGGTTAAAGTTTTTGAAGATGTTGGTCAGGTCTTTATTTATCGTGGAGTCCAAGTCAATACGGGTGAAATCACCATTCAGACCACAGGAAAGATTACTGGTAACTTTGGCTTGGTTGGTAATTCATTTACCCGTCAGCAAGTCAATCCGGTTGTTAATCCGGTAGCTGCATCAAGCCGTCCATTGGTCAGCATGCCAAATGTTGAAAACTTACTTGTGAATGGTCAATCGATTCAAGGTAAGGCCTGTATGCAGTCACTCACGCTTTCGCTTAACAATAATCTGGAAGCAATCCGCTGTATCGGTTCAGGAAAATACACGCCAGAGTTCTATCTAGAGAAGATGATGGATATTGAGGCGAATGCTTCATTCATGTTCTCGGCTACAGCTGCAGGTTGGATTGATGCAATCAAAACCCGTGATGTGTTCACTCTGACTTTCGATATTAAAGACAGCAAAGGAAGTAAATACTCGTTCAACTTCCCGCAGCTAGAAGTTATGGAAGCGAATCACCCAGATGGTGGTGGTGATGACATCATTACAATAGATATTAACTTTGCTCAAGTTCGTACATCACCAACGATTGTGCGTGCTCTTGTGTAACTCAAATTAATAAATCTTAAAGCCTATGGAACCCCATGGGCTTTTTTATTTCCTAAATTTCAGAGGTAGTTATGGCTTTAAAAGTCGGAATTGTACAAAGCTCAGAAGTATCTAAATGGTGCACGTTTGAAACAGCAGATGGGCAGGCAGAGTTTAAAATTCGTGGTATTGGTTATAAACCGTTTCAAGTTTCATTAGAGAAGGCTGGTAATCAAATTACATCCAAAGGCTATGATGTAATGGTGAAAGACGTAAACAGCAAGCTCTATCATGAGCTTTTATTAGATGCGGCTGGCGCTCATTTAATCGAAGACTGGAAAGGGGTTGTTTTCGCTGAAGTGGAAGATGGCGAAACAGTAGAATCTGAAAAACCGTATACACCAGAAAATGCTTCAAAGCTTCTTAATCTTGGTGACATTGGCCTATTGATCTGGTCATTCGTTAAAGAGCAGGCTCAAAAGATTCAGGAAGAAGCCGATAAGGACAAGGCTACGATTTTGGGAAAGTCATCGAACTCTACAAGTACCAGAAATCGTATGCGTCGAAAACGCCGCACGAAATCGAACAAATCAAATTCTTAGGTGGATATATACCAGATCCACCAGAATATTCTTATGCGGCAGACTCAATTCTTGCTGCCTTTAGCACAATTATTAGATCTAGACGATATGAGCAAAGTGTACCGTTGTGCTTAGATCAGCAGGCAATCAATGTCTATGCTGAGCATAATGACTTGCCAGTTGACGCTTATATCTTTAATGACTGTATTTTTGCTTTAGACAACATGCTTTTAGATGAGTGGCATAAGGAGTTTAAGAAGAAAAAATAAAAGGTTTAAGGTTTAATTTCTTAAAACTAAATCTTGTGCGGGATATTTTAAAATTTAAACAATATACCGCACTTTTAGCATAGTTTTTCTATAGTTCTTAAAAGTGAATTATTGTAAGTTATTGAATTATAAATTTAAAATTTTAAAAGCCAAGGGTTTAAGAATGTAATTTCTAATTGACATAGATGTCATTAAGAAATATTATATTTTCAATAGTAAATTAATAGGTATTAATTTTTATTAATCCGATTAATTACTTTAGGCGAAGCCTTTAGCTCGTCAATTCTATCACTTCCGTATATGGAGCAAACTATGAAAGCCTACCTTATGTTTGAAGGATGGGACGGATAAGTTTCATTTCATTTTTTTAAAAAAATAATTAAACTTTTGAGGTACTACAAATGAAAATCATGACTGAAGGTTGGGATGGCTAGACCATTATTTAAAGATTCAACAAAAAGCGGACTGACACTATTTTTAGCGTTAGCCGCTTTTTTAATGGGTTTATATACGATATCAGATAATTTAATCGTATTTTTTAAGCTCCAAGAATGGAAAGTTGCAGATTGGTTGGTATTTGCACAGCTTTTGGTATTTTTTGCCTCAGCAATTATTGCATATACAACAATAAGCTCCTCAAGAACTACTGCTCGAGAGAGAGCAACTTTAGACACCATTTTAGATGACAATAAAGATGAAACTTTAGGTATATCCAAAACAATTGTATTAAAGTTTAATGAAAACCCTGAAAGGTACTATAATCAAGCGTCCGCCTCTGAAATCAAAGCATCGCACTTGAAAGAAACTGATTTTGATGAAAATGGAGAGACCGTTACAGAAATTGATGTAGTTGAAGTAACGCAAAAGGTGGAAGATGTTAAACCTCAAGATCAAAGGATGACTTTAGCGCTTTTGTTAAGTGTTAAGGAAGGGGATTTAACAAAGGAAGAAGCAAACGTACGAATGCATTTATTAAAAGTACTTAATAGGTATGAGTTTTATGCTATCGGAATTAATCAAAAACTTTTAGATGAAGAAATGTTTAAAAGAATGTATTGTTCAACAATGTTAAAGTTTTGGGCAATATGTAGTCCTGCAGTTTCACAACTAAGAGAAACTGCTAAAAAAGATACTATATTCAAAGAATTTGAATTATTAGTGACTAGATGGAAAGCAAATCCATTAAAAATAGAAGACATCAAATAACCACCTTTAGGGTGGTTTTTTAATATCTATCTTTTCCTAATTTATTGTTTTGTGTAAGATATAGATTATAAATAATTAATTTTAATAACTTTATATTTGATTGGGGAAAGTATGTTTGAAAAACCTATAGATAAGTTGTGGGCGTTAAATGATGTCTTTGAAGAATTTCCAAAAGTCTTTTATTTAATGATATTTTATCTCGTATTGATGGTTGCAGTAGTCTTTCTTTTCTTTCCGTGTTTAAAGTGGCTTGCGAACCTCCAAATTCTCGATACTTATCCTTTATATGAACTTATATTAAGAAACTTTGAAATACTTCGTTGGGGAGTAGTTGTATTACCATTAATTATTGCCTTTCATGGATTTTTTGAAGTAATTGGGCTTCATGACCATCTAAAAAAGAGAAAGTACGAAAGATGATAAGTAAAATTTTATCATCTTGTTTGTTGATCTCTCTGGCTTTTGTTGGTTGCACTAAACAAGTGGAAAATAAGACACTTCCTCCTTCAGTTGAAGCGCAGTTCATAAGTGCGGATCAACAAATAGAGAAGATGCTAGATGCTCTAGAGAATCGAAACGTACCACTGGATCAGAAGCAGGAAATTTTATGCAAGACATATCCTGAAGTCTACAAAAAACAGTACATGCCAGCACTACTCAAGCTTTCACCAAAAGACTACAACGACCAAACTTTAACTAGAGATTTTGAGGCTGTGATGAGCTTCTATAAAAAAACTTTTGTAGTTAATTGTGGTTGATTTTTTTCACTTAAGGCTTTAATAATTTATTTTCTAAACTTGAAAATTTTATTAAAGGATTCAAATGAACAAAAATGTTTCATGGTCATTAAGTATTGTATTTCTAATTATTGTGTATTTGTTTTTCGTTAAAGATATGACAACTCAAGACATTGCAGATTTCATAGTTGACCAAGTAAGAATAACTAATACAAATAAATGAGCCACCTTTGGGTGGTTTTTTAATGCCCTAACTGTTAAATTTTACTCATTATTAAAATGGATATTTTCATGAAAAAAACTATTTTATTGGGATTGGTTTTGAGTTCACTTGCCTGTACTAATCTTTATAGTCAAGATTTAGATAGTTTTATAAATAAGAATATTTCTAATGAGATTGGAAGTGCTCAGGAGCAAGATGATGCCCTAATGATAGTAAAAAAGTATAAAGATACTTATCAGAAGAAAATATTAAATGCTTGGGATGTACCTCCTAAATCCGCGGGAACAATTGCAAGAGTTAGAGTTCTATTAACGGAGAAAGGTGAAGTAGACCAAATAATTTTTTTGAATGAGATACCTAAGGAGTTTAAGTTAAGTATCGAACAAGCGATAAAAAAATCAACTCCGTTTACTTTGCCTGAAAATACTATTATTAGAAAGATGGCAAGAAATCTAACAATTAATTTTAATGCCACTTAATAAGTTACTATTAATTAAAATATATGACTCTTGGGGTAGTTTTTCTTTATGTGACATTTAGTAACCAGTTTGTTAAAGTTAGTACACTTTATAACAAATGGTGAAAATTCATGAAGAAATTACTAGCTTCTAGTTTAGTTGGTATGGGTTTAGTGGGGTGTACATCCATTCAAGTTAATAATGCTACTGGTTTTAATCCTGAGTCTATTCGACAAGTTTGTATTGTTGATAACCCGAAAGTTATTATCAAAGATTTTAATCAAATCGTTGAGCGTAGTTTCACTCGCTATAATATTGATGCGAAAACTTATAAAGATACTGATAACTTTAGTCTTTGTCAGACTACTTTAAACTATACAGCTACTCGTTCTTGGGATATGGCTCCATATTTGGTGTCTGCTCAATTCAATCTTTTACAAAATGGAAGACAAGTTTCCGAAGCATCCTTTAGATTACGTGGAAATGGTGGGTTAGCCCCGAATAAATGGCGTAGTACTGAAACGAAGATTAATGAATTGGTTGATCAGTTGCTAAATAAAGCCCCTGCTAAGTGAGTAGATTGATATGAGTACAGAAAATCAAGGTATGACTGAGAGTGAAGTTTGCAACTCAATTGGGTGGGTATTAATTGCACTAGGTATTATATCTGGAGTTATATTTATACTAGTATTTGGTCGAGTAGAAGTACCGAGAACTTATTATGGTACTGAAACTGTATGGTCAGGGATAATGGTTATTACAGGTATTGGGATCATCTTTAATGGTTTTTTGATCGGGTATCTATTCCAAAAGATAGCCAGTATTCTTCGTTACCACGAGAAAAAATAGTATCTTATAAAAAAAGCACCCCAAGGTGCTTTTTTTAGTTCTGCTGATTTGGGTCATACAGCCCCGCATCTTGCATTACATCTAGTAAATTTTTTTTCAACCAATCTACATCTTTATCTAATTGATCAACTCTTCCCTGTAAGTCTTGTACTTGATCATCATGCTCAAAAGTCATTTCAAGGCGAAGTATGAGTTCTGCTGTAAGTGTTCTGCCATTTTCTTTAGCAGCATCATCTAATTTGTCTTTGAGTTCGGCGGGTATTCTAAAATTAACTTGCGGATCTGTGCGTGCCATAGAGTCATAATGAAAACTTAGTATTTGCTAACTATAGGGTGCTATAAAAAAATAGTCAAAACTTATAGGTTTATAGTTGATTTGTTATATAGCACGTGCTTTAATTTGATTGTGATGTTATTTTAAATCACATGCTATATGGAGGCCAAAATGGCAAGGCAGGACCCCCAGGTAAACTTTCGGATACCTGAAGAAACATTGGAGCGATTTTAGATTGAAACAGTCAAAGATCGTAGAACACAAACAGCTCAGCTTGTTTTAATTATTGAAGAATGGTTGGAAGCTAAAACAAAACAAAACGTAGCGAAAGCATGATTATTACAGACAACAAAAAAGCCCATGATCTTGGCGGACAGGGCTTAATTGAAGTCAACATTAAGGAAATAAATATGACTTTAAATAGTTTAACTCAAATTAGAGTGCCTTTCCATAGTGCAGAACTATATCTAGTAGAGCATGAAGGGCAACCTTATACACCAATGAAATCGATCGTCGAGGGTATGGGGTTGGCATGGCAGGCACAGTTATCAAAACTTAATGCCAACCCGAAACGTTGGGGTATAACGAAAATCGTTATACCCACTCTAGGTGATTTACAAGAGATGGTCTGCTTACCATTACGAAAGCTTTTCGGATGGCTCATGACAATCAGCCCAAATAAAGTAAAACCCGAGCTTCGAGATACTGTAATTAAGTATCAAGAAGAATGTGATGATGTGCTTTGGGATTATTGGACAAAAGGTCAGGCAATTAACCCACGCCCTAAAACCCACAAATCAGAACGCACCCCACTACATGATGCACACGCATTGCTTGTGGCTAAGACTAGACACCTCAACTCAAGTGATGCATGGAAAATTATCAATCAACGTTTCGGCACAAAGAGTATTGATGAAATCCCATATGATGTAATTCCTGTGGCAGTTGAATATGTCCATCATCTGATTGCTTTGTACAGTAGTGCGGAGAAGAGAGCTCAAGGTTCTTTATTTGATAGCGAAATACTGGAGTTAATTAAGGATCTAGTAAACACCATACTTGAGCAAAATTGTATGACCAGTTGCTTGTATAGAGCAGCACATGCTATGGATCAAAAGAATGGAATGTATCTAGCTGAATTTGCATTCAAGACAAATTTTGCCTTGTTAAAGCTTTCACGATTAATGGATTTAAGAGGACCGCATAATCGAAAGTTGATTAGTGATGACTTAAAAACAGCAAGCTATACCACTGGCAACCAGCACTATGGTAATCGATGGTTCCATCCATTAGTGGAATCAGGCCGATTAATAGGGGTGCTGGAGGTTTCAGGTGGATTAATTAGTCGCTAGAAGTTCGAGTAGAACCCACTCAATGAGTGGGTTTTTTATTACCCAAAATTCATAGCTCACCTCTTGTGGGCTTTTTTATTGCCTAGAGGAAAGTAAAATGACACAAGAATCTCGTCTTGTCATTGTTATTGATTCACAGAATGCTGAACGTAATGTCAAAGCCTTGGCAGAAGAATTGTCAAAATTTACTGCTCGAGGTGATTCCGCATCTAAAACATCAAAAGATATGGAGAAACAGCTTTCTATTACCAATAATATTGTTCAAAACTTTAATACCACAGTTAATAATTCAAATACTTCAGTTCAAAAAACGGTTGAAGTTACTAAGCAAGCAACTCAACAAAATCATAAATTTGCTCAAGAAATTAAAGCTACAACTAATGAGCTGGATAAACAGGAAAAAGCGGCTAACTCATTTGGCACTTCAATTAAGGCTTTGGCTGGGTATATGGCAGGATTGGTTACGGTCAATGCGGCCATTACTAAAATTGATGCTTATACAGGGTTACAAAACCGTTTAAAGCTAGTTACTAAAGACCAGACGGAGCTAAATAAGGCGACTGAAGATACATTCAGGATTGCTCAAAATACCTATTCAACTTGGGATTCAGTTTTACAGTTGTATCAGCGCTTTAGTGACAATTCCAAAACTTTAAATCTAACAATGGACGACACTGCGCGTTTAACTGAAACAGTATCAAAAGCAGTGGCTATTAGTGGAGCAACTGCAGAAGCAGCAGATGCTTCATTGATGCAGTTTGGACAAGCACTCGCAAGCGGTACATTGCGTGGTGAGGAACTGAACTCTGTCATGGAACAAACTCCGGCCTTAGCAAAAGCTATTGCTCAGGGTATGGGAATTACTGTAGGTGAGTTACGTTCAGTTGCTGCTGAAGGAAAAATCACTTCACAGGAAATTGTAAAAGCTCTTAGAAATGTAGAGTCTGATGTAGATGCATTATTTGGTAAAACGGATATTACGATCAGCCAGTCATTAACTCTTCTTAATAATGAGATTACTAAATTTGTCGGGGAAGCTAGCCAAGGAAGCGGAGCGGCTCAAGTCTTATCTGGTTCAATTAAGGTTCTAGCCGAGAATTTAGAATCAATCTCTTATGTAGCTATTTTGGGAGGTACTGCATTATTAACCAAAGCAATCGCAACACAAGTATCGGCTTTAAATACCAAAGTAGGTTCATTAGTAGCTGACAATGCTGCATCACAATTGCAAAAGCAAAAGTCCTTAGAAAATGCAAAAGCAGCACTGGCTGAAGCGGAAGCGCATTTAGTTAATGTACGAGCAACAAATGCTGAAACTCAAGCTAAATATGGTGCAAGTGCAGCAAGCGCCAGATATGTTCTTGCAGCCAATAATGTTGAGAATGCAACGAAGGCAGTTACGTTAGCACAAGGCAAAAGTGCTTCAATGGCAGGATTAGTAAGCGGTGCATGGGGGGTAATTGGTGGTCCAATTGGGGCAATCACATTAGGCGTGACTGCTTTGGCTGCTACTTATATGTATTTCTCAAATAAATCTGCTGAAGCCACTGCAAAGCTAAAAGAGCAAGCCGAAGCTGCAAAGTTAACTAAGGAAGAGATTAAAGCCCTTAATGATGAACAACGTAAGGAAAAATTAGGTGATTTAGCAGCGACAATTGAAGATCAAAACAAGGCTTTAGAACGGCATGAATTAGCGGTCGGGTCAGCATTAATCAATATCCAGAACTATGCAGTGGGCAATGCTAAAGTTGCTGAAATTTCAAATAAAGCACGACTTGGTACCATTTCTTATACTGAAGCGATTGAGCAATTAAAGAGCGAAAAGATTCCGTCCGATTTACGGGATGCATTGCTTAAACAAGTAAATGCCTATGATGAAGCAGCTGAAACTGCTGCCAAGACTAAACAAACATATAGCTTATTTGGTGTCGAAGTAACACTTGCAGGCAATAAGGCTGAAAATGCCATTGTCGGAGTTGATAAAAATACCAAGTCCTTAAATGAAAATGAGAGAGCGGCATTAGCAGCTAAAAATGCACAAAAGAAATATGCTGATTCTCTTTATGATCGTGAATATGATGCATATTTTATGAAATTTGCATTAGCAAAGGGATTTACAGAGAAACAAGCAGAGGAGCTACTTAAAAGTGCAAATTGGGCTCGAAAGGAGGGGGTTGAATATACCTACCAAATAGCTCAAAAAGGCTTGCAAGTACTATCTATTGAAGAACAGAACAAGCAAGTAATTGATGCCAAGAATAAAGCATTAAAGGAAACTACGAATGAGTTATCTAAACAGCAAAAGCTTTCGAAACGCCTAGTTGGTGTGTCAGGAAAATCTGGTATTGGTACAGGCCCTCATCTTGATGTTCGTTATGGTGGTTCAATGTCTGGCCAGAAAGTCTCTAATGAACATCTGGCTAGATTACAGGCGGGTGGCAAACCATTGTCATCCTACAAGATCAGTTCAAATTACGGTCCACGAAAAGCCCCTACTAAAGGGGCTTCTTCATTTCATAAGGGTATTGATTTTTCAATGCCTGAAGGTACACCGATCACTACCAATGTTGCTGTTAAAGACATTAAGACGCGGTATGACAGCAAGGGTGGTGGTTATGTCAGTGAAGTGATCTTTGAAGATGGTGTAACACTTAAACTTCTTCATCAGTCACCAAGTATGCAAAGCAAGGTTAAGAGCGGAGCAAGTAAAGGGAGTGATAAGGCATCAGGTGATATCCAATCACAACTTGATCGTCAGTTAGATGCTCAGCGTTCACTTGAGAATGAAGTGGCTAGTGAAGTGCAGCGGATCCAGAATAACTTAACGGTTAGACTAGAGGATGTAGATAAAGCAGGCTTTACGCCAGAACGTACTGCTGAAATCAAGGCTGAATTACAACGCCGTGCTGATAATGATATTGCGATTGCCAAACAAGCTACTAGAAGCAAACTAGAGGACTATAAGGAGTTCCAGAAAACCGAGGCTGAATTACTTAAAGAAAATTTTGATCGCAAAAAGTTTAACGCGGCTCATGATATTGAATTAAGTAAATCGGAACAAAAGCAAGCTGTGGAGTTGCTGGAACAGCAATATCAGCAAGAAAACGCGCTTATGAAATTGGCTCAAGAGCAACGATCATTTCAAGCTCGATTATCTTTGCTTTCCGAAACTCAAGCAATGCAGGAACGATATAGACTTGAAAGAGAGGAGATTCTTAAGAATACAAAACTTTCCATAGAAGAGCGTCAAAAACTTATTGCGTTATCTAAAGCTACACAGGACAAAGAGACACGCGACAAAGTTAATAATGCTGTTCAAAACTGGGGTGGTATTCAGGCTGATATGAATGGTACCAGTGAGTTCTACAGACAGGATCAGGAACGGTTTAGTCGCCTGGGTGCTGCAAATGACCTAGCTGATAGTCAGTTTGCTGCAGCTGATTTAAATGAGCAAAGCGGTTTAGATGGTCTGAATGCACAGATGGAAGCTGGATTAATTCAGCAGCAAGACTTTGAAAATCAGAAAACCGCAATTATTCAAGCTGCTCAAGAGCAAAGAAGTCAAATTTACAATGAATTTGCACAGAACACTAAGGATATTGAAGACAAATATCAACAGGATCGATTGAACACTCAAATTGCTCTTGGTGGGCAAATGATGGGTTCTGTCACATCGATGTTTGGTTCTATGTTTGGTGAGCAATCTAAAGCCTACAAGCTCATGTTTGCTGCGGATAAAGCTTATGCAATTGCTGCTGCCGGTATTGCCATTCAGCAAAATATTGCAGCAGCTGCAAAAGTTGGTTTTCCGTATAACTTACCTTTAATTGCTGGGGCGGTTGCTCAGGGTGCCAGCATTATTGCGAATATCCGGGCTATCAAAGATCAGGGTTTTTCTGGTGGCGGTTTTACTGGATTTGGTGGCAAATATGAACCTGCTGGTATTGTCCATAAAGGCGAGGTGGTCTGGTCGCAAGAAGATATTAAACGCTGGGGTGGTGTTGGTTTGGTTGAGAATATGCGTAAGAGCTCAGGCCCTGAAGCATTTATTAATAACCATGCCACTAACAACACTTCAGCAGAAAATGTCTTTAATCGTTCATTCCTAAGCTCTAAAGCTTTTAATGACAATCAAAATATCTCGAATATCTTTAATCAACCTACTCGAGAGAATCAGATTATCGTTAATGCTCGCAAGCAAAGCAAAGAAGCGCCGTTAAGATCGGGTGATATTCAAAGCATTACTAACCAGTATGCTGGGAATAACTCAAGCTTTAGCAGAGCACTTAATAATTCGATTCAAAGTAGTAAATCCTATATTGCTAATAAATCGAATGTATCTAGTTTTTCTAACTCGAAAATTCTAAATAGTTCTGTTTCAAACAGCACAGTTCAGAATGCTCAGAAAGAATTGCTGAAGGAAGTTTCGATCTTCAGAGAACGTGGTAATTCAAGTTCTATTCTTCAGGATCCTTCCAAAGGCTTTGCTGATGGTGGTTATACAGGGAAAGGTAAGAAGTATGATGTAGCTGGAGCTGTGCATAAAGGAGAGATTGTCTGGTCTCAGGATGATATTAAAAAATGGGGAGGAGTTGAGAAAGTTGAACAAATGAGACGGGCCACAAGTCCAGATTCATTTATTTCGAACCATGCTCAATACAATACCAGTTTTGAAAATATCATGAATCGGGCAAATCAAAGTTCACGGGCATTTAACCAAAGTAGAAATATCTCGAACATCTTTAATCAGTCTTATCAAGATGATCAGATTATCTATAAGGGAAATACTAGTGCAGCCAATCCAACTACTTCGGCAAACTCAGATCTATTCCATGACGGAAAGGTTTACTTCTCATCAAATGGTTTAGTTCAGGATCGATCAAATCTTGAAGATGTGCAGGACTTTACCTCAGGTCAGTCTTCACGCCCTCAAGCTGAGTTTATGCCTTCAATTGAGCCATCATCTCCGACGATCAATTTCAAGATTGAAGTAGTGAATCAGGTTAGCGGTGCAACTGTTGAAGCAGAACAACTGGATGAGAAAACTGTCCGGATTATCGTCAAGGAAGAGCTGAATAAGCAACTTCCAAAAGCGGTACCACGATTGGTAAGCGAGGATATTAAAAATCCAAACTCTCTAATTAGCCGCTCAATGACTGAGAATACGACCGCAAGACGTAATCGTTAATTTGAAGCTACATGTATAAGGAGAGGAAAATTTAAAGATAACGGTATAAGGAAGAAGAGCTGTTGACAGCTCAAACACCCAAGTACTTCTAAAACCTATTGACAGCCAATAATATGAAAGTACCACCTGCGGGTGGTTTTTTTATGCCTGTATCCGGAAAAACCGCAGGATGTAATACCCATTGGAAATATTTAAACTTCCATAAAAGCAAAAACCCCAGTGTTGGCGCACTGAGGTTTTCAATTCAACTCAACCGGTGAAAGTTAAGAGGAGAAATTACTTGTGACCGATTATATCATAGCAATTACAGGATTGATCAATATGGCATCAAGTTTACCTATAGGAATGTTATTATTCTGTTTACTCTCGGTGGTTATATGCATTCTTGCATGGAAATCACCGGAATTAATTAAAGCTATTCGAAAAGATAAAGATGATGATTAATAATTAGTATTTATCTTTTGGTACCGCCTTCGGGCGGTTTTTTATTGCCTGAAGGAAAGTTATGTACAAGTTAAAGCTAAATCCTCAAACAAATGGCTATGGCGTAACACCGGGTGATGATGTTAAACGCCAGCAAATGGATGGAGGGCGTGGACGCTACTACATCGATGTAAAACGTAATAGCCACATTGTCGATGTGAACTGGAATTTAAGTAAAACCGATTTCAATAAAATGATGGCTTTCTGGCGACTCTACCAGAATAAGCCAGCCTCATTTTATGCGGATCTGGTCATTGACCAGGGAACACGTCAGCAATACCAGTGCAACTTCATTCCCAACTCGTTCAAGACCAATGAAGTGAATGGAAATCTTTACCGGGTAACCGCTCAAGTAGAGGTTATTCAGAACCAACCTAACCTTACGGCTGATGCAGCATTGATTAAAGATTGGGAGGTCTAATGGATAATGAATACGCCAAATTCTTTCTCAATCGTAAAGTTGATATCTATCAACTGGAGTGTATTGAGCTTTCACACCCATCTTTTCTAAACACTTATCGAATTGTCCGTAATGATGACCGTGGTGTCTATGTACAGCATAAGGCAGGAACTGGTCAGGTCTATTACGAGTTCCTGCCAGTTGCTATTCAAAGATCCGGAATGCTGGGGGATCTGGACCAGACTTTAACGGTCTCTATTTCTGGTCTTGGTGATGTGATGCCGGATGAGTTCGAGCGGGTAATTGAAGGGCAATTTCCAGATGTAAAACCCACAGTGAATTACCGTCTCTATAGTTCAGACAATTTGTCTTCACCAATTTTTTATTTACTTGGCCTCCAGCTTGCCAGTGTTGCAATGAATCATAAAGCGGTGACATTTAAAGCAGAATCACCGAGGCTAAATACAAATAAAACTGGAGATATCTTCTCACTTGATCGCTTTAGTGGGCTGAAGGGGGCAGTATGAAAAGTCACGACCATTTGCTTGATAAGCAATACGACGAAGAGCATTACAACTGTGTCCATTTTGTCCATGAAGCTGCAATGGATCTATATGGAGTAGATCGAGCTGAGGCACTTGAACTCTTTATGCAACCAAAAGGAAAAATTACCTTCCTTACATCACGTTTAAAGCTTTTAAATCCGCTGCCCATGCCTAAGGAGGGCTGCATAGTCGCCTTTCACCCTAGACAAAGAAACAAGCCCCCGCATGTGGGGCTTTTTCGTGGACAAAAGATTCTGCATCTCATGGAAAGTGGAGTCACTTATTTACCTGAAGAGGTCGTAATGGGTATGGGGTTTAGTCGAGTTAGTTATTATGATTAAAGTTATTTATAAGCAAGATGCATTGTCTGAAGAAAAGACAATTGAACATGCACACACCATAGGGCAGTGGCTTACTTCAAAATATGAGTACATGCCTGAACACATCCGTATTTTTCATACAGCTAGCAATATGGACCATGCAGAAATCTCTTTTGCCAATGAAGTGACTCCTAAAAATGCATATGAGTTAAAACAGTTAGATTTTTTACCAGGTACTTTTATCGTTATTGAGAACCCCAAATGGGTCGCTGCTATCGTTTCGATTGTAATTAGTATTGCGATCGCATTTTTAATGCCTACGCCATCGGTGGCTCAGACGACTCAGAATATTAATCAATCTTCATCGGCAAATAACGAACTTTCAAATCGTGAAAATAAGATCCGGGTGAATGGTCGCATTGCAGATATTTATGGTGCTGCTTGGGATACGCCTGATTCAATAGCCGTGCCTTACAAGGTTTATGAAAACAATATTGAAGTTGAGCATATGGTCGGCTGCATTGGCCGTGGTCAATATCACATAAAAGGCGCTTACGATGGTGAAACCAATATCGTTGATATTGCTGGGGCTTCGGTAGAGGTCTTTCGACCAGGTGTAGATATCGTTTCAGGAGAACCTTACTTTTCGATTGGTACTGAAATTACCACACCGCCTTTAACAGTACAGCATCAAACTTCTGTTAATGGTCAAGTCTTACGGCCAGCTGACACACAAACTTTAGAAGGAACAACTTACCTTCTTTTTGCATATCCAAATGAGATCCTTCGAGCTGCAGCAAACAATACAGATTTAACGACTAAATTTGTCAGCAATGATCGCGTTGAAATCACTAATGCTGTATTCACATATAACGGTCAAAGCTATGATTTAAACGGTACTTACAGTGTCTTATCCGTTGCTGATGACCGCATGACTTTATCAAATCCTGCTGCCGTTAATTCAAATTGGTTAAAGTTAAAAGAACTTTCAAATCAGCAAACAGCTGCCGCATCTCCTAAGCTTGCATCTATTGGAGAAAAATGGATTGGCCCATTCATCTTAGACAATATTGAACGTAGTCGGGTGCTTTGTAATTTTGTGGCCACAAATGGACTTTATACCGTTTCATCTGGAGGTAATCAGGCAGCGGTAAACGTGACAATTGAAGTTGAAGTCACGCCTGTAAATGAGTCTGGCGCAGCTATTGGCAATCCAATGCTGAAACAGATCATTCTAAAAGGTTCAGCGAAGTCACGGCAAACGGTTGGCGCGACACTCGATATGACCACCTTTCAGGGGCGCTGTAGTGTACGTGCACGCCGTTTAACTCCAACTCCTGCAGTCACAACTGTTGTCGATGATGTGAAGTGGCAAGCGCTATACGGTGCATATCCATTGCAAAGCACAATGTATGAACATGAAACTGTTTTCCGTGCTCGCACTTATGCAACGACAGGCGCATTGTCGGTTAAATCCCGAAAGATTAATTTTGAGCTTCAGCGGATGTTACCGACTTATAAAAATGGCTCAATGACGACGGAATTGTTTCCAACCTCAAGTTTTGCCGATGCACTAGTCTCAATGGCTCTTGATGACAAGATTGGCCGCCGTACGATTGATGAGATTGATATTGAAAACATCTACCGTACTTATAATGACGTAGTGGACTATTTCGGTACACCTTTAGCTGCAGAATTCTGTACCACCATTGATGATAGTAATCTTTCGTTTGAGGAGCTGGTTACCAACCTTTGTGATGCGGTCTTTTGTACAGCATATCGGCAAAACAATAAGCTCAAAATCTACTTCGAACGACCAACTGATAACTCGGTGTTGCTATTTAACTTCAGGAATATCATCCCGGATAGTTATAAGCATGATCTGACTTTCGGTGTAATAGATGATTATGATGGGCTCATCTATGAATATACGGATCCGACCGATGATAGTCGCATCAATATCTACTTGCCTGATAAAGGAGCGAAGAACCCCAAAGAAGTGAAATCGGTAGGTGTGCGTAACAAGTGGCAAGCTCATTTTAATGCTTACCGGCTTTGGAACAAACTTCGCTTTCAGCGAAAATCCATCACCTTTGATGCAGCACCTGAGTCTGAATTGCTGGTTTTACGTGACCGTATTGCCGTAGCGGATTATCGCAATGGCATTCATCAAAGCGGTGATGTAATTCAGCAAGAAGGATTGATTCTTACCTTGAGTCATGATGTCGATTTCATAGCTGGCAAGAGTTATGTGATTTATCTGCAAATGGGAGATGGGAGTGTTGATCTAATTCCTATTACCGCTGGATCTGCTAAGAACAAGGTGGTTTTAGGACGCTTACCAAATGGAGCTCTTAAGCTCAGTTCTGATGATTTTGTTAATACCATTTATACGGTAGTTAATGATGATACAAAGGACTCATTACCTTACTTGGTTGCAAAGAAGGATCCGGTTGATAAGTTCTCAAATACCATTACTGCAGTGAATTACGATGTGCGGTATTACCTTAATGATAAGGACTTTATTGATGTGCCAGTTGATGATTCACCGATCTATATTCGTTATGACCAGCTAGATATTAATCTTGCGCGGTTATATCAAATGCAAAGAGGTGACTTGCCAACGACTGGAGAAATTAGCTTTATTGTTGAAGCCGGTGCTTTGGTTTCAAGTTCTAGTTCACTTAGAGCGGAAACGAGAATGGTTTATAAGCATACTAATAACTCTGAAACTAAAGAGTTTATTGTTCCTGCTGCTCCTGAATTACCAGCAATCGATACGGGAGAATTTCCAGCTGGTCTTGTCGTAAATCTTACGATCAAGGGTTCAGTGGTTGGGCGTGGTGGTGATGGTGGTTTGCCACATGTGGCATTTGGTGCATGGACCAGTGATCCAAATTATAACTTTACCAGAACACGCCGTGATGGGTTTCAAGGAGCACCGGGTTTAATGAACCGACACAGCAAATTGAACCTGATTATTGACGGAGGTACCTTGGCTCGAGGAGGTTCAGGTGGTGGCGCTACTCCTAGTGGTATATACACTGAACTTAGATATGGGGTGCAAGGTATTCCAGGTGGAGCTGGAGCACCATTTGGTCGGGTTATGACAGGGCAGCCCATTTACAATGATACTCAGGATTGGCGCTGGTATCTTGAAGGTGGCTATTTCATGGTCGTAAAAGTTACTGATGCTGAAGCTGAGATACCTGGTAAGGGTTATCGGACTCAGAATGATCGTTATGGATCTCCATCGTCGGGTGATGGTGGTGGATGGGGTCAGCGCGGTACCAAGTCTACCAATGATGGAACATGGAACTGGGATTACCACGGAACCACTGAAGGTCAACCGGGAGCGGGTGGTACTGCAATTGTCGGAGTAGCACCAGTCACAACAAAATTGATGAATGGAGGGAAAATCTTACAAACCCTTTAATGCTTTGAAAGAAGTTAGAGCACCCATTTCGGGTGCTTTTTTTTATGGTCGCTCCAATGATGGATTGGACAACGAACAACTACCGCTTTCAGGCGGTTTTTTATTTCTGGAGAAATAAATGGAACCAGTTTCAACTAGCGGTTTAACAGCATTATTAAAATTTTATGGGGCAGCAATTATGGTGACTTTAGCAGTCGCGTTAGTTGCAGCAGTTGTATTAATGACTCGTATGCCACGCTCACCTCAAGAGTGGGCAGTGGGCTTGATTTGTACAGTTGTATCAAGTCTGGCGGGCGGCTCATTCATTATTGTGAAGTGGGGACTTCATGAATGGGTTACTGATGTATGGGGAATGATTGCTTTAGGGGGCTTCTTCTTCATATGCGGTATTCCCGGCTGGGCTTTAGTCCGGTGGATTTTTAACTTCATTGCCAAACAAGAAGGTAAAACAATTGTTGAAGTAATCAAAGAAGTTAAAAAAGCCAAAGATGATATTCAAAATAGTTAACCGCCTTAGGGCGGTATTATTAAATAGCTCTATTATATTTCTGTCATCTGTCGGAATTAATCAAATGATTTAGAGACTTGTTTATACTAAATGTTCAAAATAAAAACAGGATAACGCCGTGAAAAAGATAATTTTAGCAACAATAGTGGGTTTCTGTAGTGTAAATAGTGCTTTTGCAGAATGTACATATAGCTTTGATGCAACTTTACAGGACTTAAAAGCTTATGAAGCTGCGAAAGGAGGAGGCTCTGTCAATAATCGCTATATTGAGCAAGTTGCTAATATTAATAGCACTAATCAATCTGGTTATGACCTCATAAAATACTATTCAAATAAATATGTTGAATTATACCTAGCTTCCAAAAAATATGCTCAATTTAAAACACAGTATGTTTTTGATACTCCAGATAATGTTCCTTTAATTGATAAGACTATTGCTACATCAGATATCTTTGTTCAGGAATTTATTTTTGATGTGAATAACATAAATATTAATCTTGGTTCCAGTTCCCAGATGTACGATTATGGTTTTTTTCTCACAGGATCTTCTCAAAATAGAGCAGAATTCACTTTAAATGTGGTCTTTAGTAAAGGTAATAATTATTCTGGGGTAATGCAGGGGCACTCTATTAATTTAGTAGGGTTAAGTTATAAATCTGATGGTAAAGGTATGTTAGAACCTTTTAGCTTAGCTAGAACAAATAATCCAGTAGATGTACCTGCTGATGGAAAAGTAAGAGTTGGTATTTATGTTAATCAGAATACTAAACAATTTGGATATATTATTAATGGAATGAATTATGGTTATACAAATCTCACTATGGAAAATAAATTAAAGTATATAAGCTATACAGGTGTAATCAATCAAGACAAATTCGCTAACTCTGCTCTGACTGGGAAAACGGTTGGTCTTCAATTGGTAACCGATAAGTCAAAAATGCAGTTTACTTATCCTACTGGAGCTAAGGATATTTGTGGGGTAGCTTTGTAAAAAGCAAATTGAATTAACTAATTTTTCTCAACAGCCACCTTCGGGTGGTTTTTTTACGTCTAAAGGAAAGTGAAATGAACATCGAACAATATCTTAATGAATTGATTAAACGCGAAGGTGGGTATGTAAATAATCCAGCGGATCGAGGAGGGGTTACTAAATACGGTATTACTGAAGCGGTAGCACGTGCTAATGGATTTAAAGGCAACATGCGAGATTTACCGCTTGATGTGGCCCAAGCCATTTATAAAAAACAGTATTGGACAACGCCACGATTTGATCAGGTGAACTCAGTTTCTTCTGCAGTTGCTGAAGAACTTTTAGATACAGGGGTTAATTGTGGAACCGGATTCGCAAAAACACTTCTACAGCGTGCTTTGAACTTGCTTAACAACCAAGGTAAAGCCGGTTGGTCAGATCTCACTGTAGATGGAATTTATGGGCCAGCTACATTAAATGCACTAACAACTTACCTGGCCAAACGTGGGAAAGAAGGAGAGAAGGTATTAGTCCGAGTTCTTAATATCATGCAAGGTCAGCGTTACATTGAAATCTGTGAGCGCAACCCGAGTCAAGAACAGTTTTTCTATGGCTGGATATCTAATAGAATTTCATAATGCAGATTATTGTATTGCTGTGCATCTTACTTTTAGGATGCACAATTATCACAATAAAAATATATATTAATATTTTTTGCTAGCAATATTAGTAAAAATAGAATTAAGTATTCATAAATTAATGATCACTTTTATCTATATATCTTACGTAATTGTGAAATAGCCTCTTCTAATGTTCTATTTTCATATTCTTCGTCGTGTTGAACTATGCTTACAATTGATGGAGTATGTAATATTGACCTAACCTTCTGATCATTTGGTTCTATAGTCTCTTGTTTTTCATGAAAAGCATTTAACAAAACACTGTCATGATACTTTTCTTTTAATATTTTTAACAGAGGCCTAATTAAATCTAAAACAGCCTGACCATAGTTGATAGCTTGTTCTTTGGTGGGTATTTTTCCTTTATGAACAACTTCATTTCTAAACGCAATCATTTTATTAGAAATGAGTGGAGCAGAGCAGCCAAATTCAATTAGATAAATTGCAATGTATGCACCTAGTTGCCTTTCAGATTGTTTAGACATGGCATTCCATGAATCATCGATAGTTGTAAATTCAATGTTTTTTGAATGGCAAATAACCTTTATGAAAAACTCATAAAACCGTTCTAACGATGATGCAAAAGATGAGACAGCTTCGCGATAATAATCATCTGTAATCGCGTGGGCACCAATTTCAAAGAGTAACTCAAACTTTACCATTTGTAATATGGTTATCGTGGTATGACCTTTATCACATTGAAATTCATATCTACCACTATCATTAACAACTTTAATGTGGTGTTCAGGAAATTGATCACTATCAAATAGACACTTACTACAATGAACAGCGATTTTCATAACTTCCCCTATATTTTTGTTAATTTTATCTTACGATTAAATGTCAATAAAACTATATTTCACTCAATTCAAGTAAAATATACTTTAAGCGACTTTCCCATTTTAAAGAATTTCTACTTATAGACTACCTTCGCTCTAATATATATGGATAACAATCTTTCTCTTAGTTTGTTTTGTCTATTACTTTTTAGCTGCACAGTTCTACGATCAAAAGCAATATGAATGTTAAAAGTTGTGTTAAAGCCCTTTACATAGGACTTTAATTTTTTAAAAAGAAAAACCTTTAGATAAATCTACAATTTTAATATTTAAAAGTTTGCTGATTTTTTCTTGTTTAATTTTATCTTTCTTATTATCTTCCGTCCATTGTTTTAGAGCTGTCAAAATCTCTTTTCCAAATACACTAACTTGAAGTTGCAGTGTCTTAACTGATTGATTCATATGTATGCAAGAACCTGAATTAGGCTGAATAAAGTTAAATCTTTCTAAGGTTTCCTGTGCTCGTTGCCCTGTTATATCATCGCTACCTTCATGAAGGTAAGCGCATCTTAAGGCATAAAAATCTGAACCACTTAGGAATGTATACTCTATTTGAGATGGTCCAATTTTGCGTGTATAAAAAGGTTTAAGGTATTTATCAAACCATTCAATAGTTCTTTGTTTTGAGGTGGCGCTAGGGTTATCAATCTTTCCACAAATATCTGGTAAAGATAGTGAAATAAACAATACTGAATACCAGTTTTCTGTTTGAATTGATGTTTCTAATGCATTAATGAAATGATTCATTATTATTCCTTTTATAATTTATGAGTTTGAATATTAGCTTTTTATTGTTAATAATTCATCCCATTGAAAAGGATTTCTACTTAATTTATCTCTACTCATAGACCAGTTTCGACCCGGCACATAACATGGGCCAACACTAATTTTTTTCTTGCCAAACTTACTGTGGATACCATCCATTGCTTTCATCAAACATTCCCTTTTCTCTATGTGCCCAAAGTCGGTTAACAGATCATAAGTATGGCCAGACTTAGGCTCTAAGCCTGTCAGCACAACACCACATTTCTTATATTTAATCCCTTCTTTATAGATATCGTACAACATCCTTGTTGCAGCTCTAACAAAATCAACTGCGCAATCAGTTGGTTCTGAAAAAGAGCCTGTAATAGATTTATTGTAAAATGGCACATTCGGATCAAATGGATTTGATTGAACAAAAGCAATCATGCAACCGCATAAAAGACCTTCATCCCTCAATCGCTTACAGGCATCCTGAGCATACATAGAGATAGCTTCTTTTAGATCCGTTAGTTCAGTTACGCGACCACCGAAAGACCGGCTTGCAACTATTTGCTTTTTTGATGGAGGAGTATGCTCAATCTCAATGCATGAGATGCCTTGCAGCTCGTAGATTGTGCGAGCCATAACGATTGAAAACTTTTTTTGCATCTCTCGAGGTTCTGCACAACCTAGATCGAGCACTGTATTAATTCCCATGCTTTGCAACTTCTTGGAGTACTTACGACCAACACCCCAAACTTCTGAAACTTCAATATTTTCGAAGTAATATTCTTTATTGCATGGATCCATATTTACTAAATCGCAAACATTGTTAAAGCCAGAGTTCTTTTTAGCTATGTAATTAGCAATTTTTGATTCTGTTTTAGTTCTGCCAATTCCCACACAGACTGGTAAACCCAACCACTTCAATATTTTTTCCCGCATTTCTCGGCCGACTTTTTCTAAATCAAAATTCTTTTCATAAGCAGAGAAATCTATAAAACACTCATCAATTGAATAGTTTTCAACTTCTGAGTTAGTAACGTACGAACCTAGAATTTTATGGAATCGTCGTGACATTTCAGCATATAGTGCATAGTTGCTTGATAGAACAATTACATTATGCTGCTGAACAATATCTTTAATTTGAAATAAAGGTACTCCCATCTTTATTCCGAGAGCTTTAGCTTCATTTGATCTGGCTACTGCACAGCCGTCGTTATTTGAGAGGACTATAGTACTTTTATTATTCAAACTTGGATTAAAGACTCTCTCGCATGAGACATACATATTGTTGACGTCAATTAAGAAAAAGACTTTGTTCTCATGTTTCATGATCTTTTCCTTGTCATTTTAATGATATGAGTGACAACGCCCCATATAAGTAGTTCTTGGTCCTCTAGTAAGTAAATATTTTTATAGTGTGGATTTTCTGCTTTAAGCCATTGGCCCGTTTTATCTATCATTAACCGCTTAACAGTAAAATCATTATCAATAAGTGCAACCACGATATCACCATGTTTAGCGTCAAGACTACGATCAACAATTAATTCGTCATCAATATCGATCCCTGCATTCAACATAGATAATGATGCAACTTTGACAATGAAAGTTGCAGTTTCATTTTTAATTAAGTGCTCATTCATATCGAGAGCTTTGTCTATGTAATCTTGGGCAGGGGATGGAAAGCCAGCGTTGATCTTCTCTAAAGCATAAGGCACAAGCATGTGTGTTGTTGGAACAACTTGCTTAATAGATAAGGCCTCAGATAAAACAATACCTTGTGTGAGGTACGGTTTTATCTGGATGATGGATGGTGCAATTTCGCTCATAGAATATCCCCTAGTTTGAATTTGTAACATATTCAAGATGATATTCTAGGGATGAGTGTAAATTCAAATTTAAAAAATTGTGGATAAATAAGGACAAGTCACAACTTGTCGCTCTAAAAAGTGCATTTGGTCGGAAATTCTACAGCTTTATTTGTCACCTTTTGTCTTGCTTGCAATATTCATTATAAATATCCTATGTACAGAAAATTCTGTATATCTATCAACTAATTGCCACTTTTACGTGAAAGAGTTAATACTAAGTAACTACAAGATTCCATTCAAAATAGATATATACATCTTTTAATAACTGGTGCGGAAAACTTTATGAAAATTGCGGCTAACATTCTCTTAGTGGCCTTATCCCTAACATTCAGTTGGATTTCAATAGCAGAAGAAAGTGCGAAATCTAAATATGTATTAAGCATAAATCTTGTAAAACATTGCGCCACTGAATATGGCTTTCGCAAGCTAGGTTCCGGTTGGATAGATACTAAAACTGAATATAAAACTTTTAATTATATAAAAGAAGAAAATGAATTGAACTATTCTCAAAAGGATGTCTCTCTAGTGCAGGATTGTGTGCAAGAGCAGTTACCAATAATTATATATGGTTATGGATGGACTAAACTTAGTAAAGCAGAACTTAATATCAAAAAAAACGAAATGGATGAACTATATAATTCGTTCGAATATTCTCAAAATACAATTATTGATAAAAGTAAGAAATTTAAATTTGAACTTACAAATGTAGTTCCGCCAAAACGTGCAGAAATTTGTGCGGATAAGAAAGGCAAGTTCGATTATGGCTTTGATGAATATGCATTCTGCATGGGAACAAAAGTACATCAATCACCGACCTGTCAGAATCAATATGGCGACCCTTGCGGTACAAAGTATGATAAAGGTCGAGCAGGTTATACAATTAAAGAAAACTAACATTATTTTTCAATAATTAAATTTTTTAAATTTAAAAGGCTACATTGGCCTTTTAGATTATTAATTTGTAGATTTTCTAGGTTTAGGAAAATAGTCAGCAGTAAATTCACCTAGGGGCATCTCAAAGAAAAACTGATCAGCATCTTCATTTTTACAGTTCAACCAATCTTCTCTGTATTCATCAGGAATAACAATAATCGACCGTTTCTCATCTTCTGGTTTATGGAACTGGCTCATGAAAGAGTGATTATCTGCATTGATAGTCAACATTGACATAGATCTAACTTGTTTCCCATCAATCACAGTAGAGTCGTAAATAGCGGCTACCGTAAAAGGTAGTCCATCTTCTCGGTATATTCCCCAGCGTTCAGCTTTGCCATTCACATATCTTGGTTCATAGATCTTTTCTACAGGTATTAAAGCAAACTGACTTTTAGCCCATGCATGTCGGAAGCTCGGCTTTTTATCAACTGTCTCAGTTCTAGCGTTATATGTGAACTTGGAAAACTTAAGATCATGGTTCCAAGGTGGAATCATGCCAAACTTAACTTGGCGCCATTCAATGTGGCCATCTCTGGAGAAAATAAGAGGGCAGTCGTAACCTGGATAAACATTGGCTTTATAGTCGAACGTCGGTTCGAAGAGATCTAGCAAATGCACCCGGTCTTTACTTATAGGCTCATAGTTTGCACACATAAGAATCTCCATATTCCGCATATCAATACTATGACATACATTTTAAGAGTAACTTAATTTATGATTCGTTTACCTATCATAATAGCCTCATCAAAAATACTTAGACATTCATCATAAGCCTCTCTTGACGGTCCTGTATTTAATAGACCATCTGGTTTTACATCTTGAGCTAAACTCATTAAAAGTGAGTAAAACCTGACAACATCTTTCACTTTTTTCCGGCTAATTAAAGAAATCTTATCTAAGTTATTGAAATAGATAGGGCAATAATTTTCTTGTATTTGAACTTCCAATGTATAAATTTCATTTTTAAATAATTTTTCACTTAATTCAAAAAAGAATATTCCTTCCTCTAAACCTTTTCTATATTTTCTCTTCTCCATAATATTTAAAATAGCTTCTACTTCAGCAGTAATTGACAATTCAAAAGTTTTTGCCTGATATCTACGATCGTTCCATTTAAAAAAAAATTGGACTACAAAGCTAATTAAAGCAGAAAATAATGCAACTGAAATGGCGTTTGTTAAACTTATATTCATCAAGAGTACATCCCACTTAAAACTATAAAATTATTCTTTAAACCCAATGACCAACCTGACTCTTTAAAGAAGGGCTCTCCATACTTAATTGTGTGCTCGATATAAAAATAAACCCAATCTTTCATAATCTCACTTTACTCATTTTTCCTATTAAGAAGCCCAACTCAACCATGGACTGATAATATTTCATTTCTATCCTATTCAAAATGATAGAATTACTCATGTTTGAAAGTTGGGTGTGTTTTGCTTAAAAAGCATGCAGTCTACAAATTTTTTTAAATTAATTGAAAAATAAATTTGTAGACTGATTTGTAGACTGTTGAATTGCAAAATACAGCATTGTGGTACAAGCGGATGCAACTTTAATTATGATTAACTATTTGAAAATGCAAGATAAAGCAACCGAATGCAACCATTAACAATCACAGCTAGACTGTCAGGATTCTACTTCTTTTATTATTCCATTGTTGGCACATTTATGCCTTACTGGAATTTATATCTTCAAGATCAAGGGTTTAATTATCAAGAAATTGGTGTTTTATCATCAATTGCCATTGTAACGCGTTTTTTTGCACCTTTAGTATGGGGATGGATTGCTGACAAATCTGGTAAGCGAATGCTATTAGTACGGTTGGCGACTTGGATGGAATCATGTATATGGTTGGCTATTTTTATAGTTCCAAATACGTTTCAATCCATTGCTTTGCTCATGCTTATTTTTAGCTTCTTTCAAAATGCTATTTTAGCTCAATTTGAAGGGGTTACTTTATTTTGGTTGGGTGATCAAAAAGCTAAACTTTACGGCAAAATCCGTAAGTGGGGATCTGTTGGATTCATTGTGGGTGTTTTCGTTATTGGAGCACTTCTAGAAATAGTACCTATTTCGATGCTTCCGATTTTATTATTAATTATTGCTTCATTGGCATTTATCTGGTCTTTCACAATTCGAGAACCGGATGGTGCACCTACCTCACAAAAGCAGTTAGAGCCTTTACTTCCCGTGCTTAAACGCCCGACAGTAGCTGCATTTTTTACAATTGAATTTATTTTACTTTTTTCACATGCGCCTTTTTATAGTTTTTATAGTAATTTTCTGA
>Ga0207696_1000297_pt1 | contig 57833 bp, 49 predicted proteins | sample KBSS54metaG_FD_184403 | JGI IMG/M metagenome (GOLD analysis project Ga0207696, IMG submission 184403) | Switchgrass rhizosphere microbial communities from Kellogg Biological Station, Michigan, USA - KBS S5-4 metaG (SPAdes) (version 2) | ecosystem: Host-associated > Plants > Roots > Rhizosphere >... | reverse complement strand
TCATGATGATGTCCGGGTCCTGGCGCAGGATCGCCCGCAGCGCCAGGCCGAAGGTCATGTCGATCTTGGCGTTGACCTGGATCTGGCTGATGCCCGGCAGGTCGTACTCCACCGGGTCTTCCACGGTGAGGATATTGCTGGTGCTGGCATCCAGCCGTGCCAACGCGGCGTACAGACTGGTGGTCTTGCCGCTGCCGGTGGGCCCGGTGACCAGCACGATGCCGTGGGGCTGGCGGATCAAGGTGTCGAGGCGCGCCAGCAACTGCGGCTCCATGCCCAGGGTCTCAAGCTGCAAACGCCCGGCTTGCTTGTCGAGCAAGCGCATCACCACCCGCTCGCCATGCCCGGTGGGCACCGTCGACACACGAATATCAATCGGCCGCCCGGCCACGCGCAGGGCGATACGACCGTCCTGGGGCAAGCGTTTTTCGGCGATGTCGAGCTGGGCCATGATCTTGATCCGCGACACCAGCGCACCATGCAGCGCCTTGCGCGGCGACACCACGTCACGCAGGGTGCCATCGACGCGGTAGCGCACCACGGAGTGGGTTTCATAGGGCTCGATATGGATATCACTGGCCTCGTCCCGCGCTGCCTGGGTGAGCAAGGCGTTGATCATGCGGATCACCGGCGCGCCGTCCTGGGTGTCGAGCAGGTCGGTGATCTCGGGCATGTCCTGCATCAGGCGGTCGAGGTCGACCTCGTTTTCCGCCGCACCCACCACAGCGGCGGCGCTGCCCGTATCGGCATAAGCACTGGCGAGGAGGCCGTCGAGTTCGTCGTCGCGTACCTGCTCAACCCGCGACTGGCCGAACTGGCGCCGTACTTCGCTGATCGACCAGCCGGGGGTTGAGGGGCAGACGGTGAGCAGCATGCCGTCGGCGCCGGGACGCAGGAGGATGCGTTGGGATTTGGCCCAGGCGTAAGGGAGAAGGCTCACAAGACATCTTCCTGACCGAGCGCGGTCCAAATGTGGGAGGGGCGGTGCGACGATTCGACTTGCCCCCGATAGCGGTGGGTCAGTTTGTACATCTGTGGCTGACACACCCTCATCGGGGGCAAGTCGAATCGTCGCACCGCCCCTCCCACATTTGGTCCTGCGTACAGCAGGCTCATGGTCGTGCACCTACAGGTACGGCGCGAATCACCGCCCTCGGCCCCTGCTGCTGCCCGCCCGGAATCGCCTTCTCCACCGCCGGCAATTGTGGCGCTTGCACATCCGGCATCGCCCAACTGTGTTCCGGTTGCAACCCACTCTGCGCCCGGCGCATGAATTCATAGCGGTTCAAGGTAATGCTGCGCCCCGCGCCACTGTCGCGAATGATGTAAGGCCGCAAAAACACCATTAGGTTGGTCTTGCTCACACTGCGCTTCTCGTTGCGAAACAACGCCCCCAACCCCGGAATATCCGAGAGCCACGGCACCGCGTCATTGCTCTGGCTGTAGCCGTCCTGCAACAGCCCGCCCAGCACCATGATCTGCCCATCGTCCAACAGGATGCTGGTATCGATCGCGCGCTTGTTGGTCACCGTGCCCGCCGACACCGACGCCCGTGTGTCCACGGTGCTAACCTCCTGGTAGATATCCAGCTTCACCGTGCCGCCCTCGGAGATCTGCGGGCGTACATTCAGCTTGAGCCCCACCTCTTCGCGCTGCACGGTCTGGAACGGGTTATTGCTGGTACCGCCGCCACCGGTCACATAACTGCCGGTGACGAATGGAATGGTCTGCCCGACGAAAATGCTCGCCGCTTCGTTGTCCAGGGTCAGCAGGTTCGGCGTGGACAGCACGTTGGTGCCGCCCTTGCTCTTCAAGGCACGGGCCAGGACCTTGAGGTCGAGCACCTTGCCGATCCCCGGAATATCCACGGTGCCGTTGACCACGCCGATATTCAGGCCCTTGGGCAGTACGTCGATGCTGGTGGGACTGGCGGGCGTGCCCACGACACCGCTGCCCCCCAGGTTCACCCCGCCGAAGCCACCTTTGCCCGCCAGGTTGCCGGCCTGCCATTGCACACCGAACTCGGTGGCATCGTCCTCGCCCACTTCCACGATCAGGCTTTCGATCACCACCTGGGCGCGGCGCTGGTCAAGCATGTCGATCACTTCCCGCAGGTTGCGGTACAGCGGGTCCGGCGCGGAGATCAGCAGGGTGTTGGTGGTGGCGTCGGCCTGGATGGTCACGCCGCCGGCGCTGAACGCGGTGTCCTGCTCGTTGGCGGTATTGCCGCTGCCAGTACTGGTGCCGGTGCTGGAGCCGGTGGCTTGCCCATAGCCCGACTGCACGCCACTGCCGGTGGGCGTGCCGCTGCTGTTCTGGGCATTACTCGTGCCCTGGCTGTTATTGCCATTGCCGCCCATGGCGCTGAGCTTGCCACGCCCATCGTCGCTCACCCCGGAATCGCTCTCGCCGGTGAGCAGCCCGCGCAGCGACTGGGCCAGCTTGGCCGCCTGGGCGTTGCGCAGGTACACCACGTGCATATTGCTGGGGTTGCTCTGGGCATTGTCGAGCTTGTAGATGAGGTTGCGCGCCAGCTCCGTACGTTCGGGGCTGCCGGAACGGATGATGATCGAATTGGAGCGCGGGTCACCGACCACGTTGATCTTCTGGGTCTGGTCGGCGCCCTGGGTTTCCAGCAGCTCGGAAACCATGGCGGCGATGTCCACAGCAATGCCATTCTGAATCTGCACCACATCGGTGTCGATGGCGCTGGGGGTGTCGATGCCGCTGATGATCTGGGCGACCCGCGCAAGGTTTTCCGCATAGTCGGTGATGACGATGCTGTTGTTGCCGGGGTAGGCGTTGATCGGGTTGTTCGGCGACACGATGGGGCGCAGCACCGGGATCAGGTTCACCGCATTTTCATATTGCAGGCGAAAGGTGCGCGTCTGCATGCCACTGCTGCCGGCGCTGTAGATCGGCCCGCCGAGCAACTTGGCATCGGCCTCCGGCACCACCTGGGCCACGCCGCCCACATCCACCACACTGAAACCCTGCATGCGCAGCGCCGCCAGCAGCATGTCGTAGGCCTGATGGGCCGGCACCTGGCCTTCGCTGACCAGGGTGAGCTTGCCTTTTACCCGCGGGTCCACCAGGAACTGCTGGCCGGTGGCACGGGACAGCGCGCGCACCACCGCCTGGATATCGGCATCGACGAAGTTGAGCTGCACCGGCTGGTCACCCAGCGGGTTGCGCGCCTTGACGGGCGCCGGGGCCTGGCCTCGGGCACTGTTGGTGACCCGGTGTTGTACGGCAGGCTTGGGGGCCGGCTCGCGTTGGCGATCCAGCACGGTATCGCCGCTGCGACGGGTATCGGCCAGGGGTTGGCCAAGCTCACTGTCCACCAATAACGGCGTGGTTGACGGGCTGCTGCACGCACTCAAGGCCAGCAACAGCAACGGCGCGGCCTTGCGAAAAGGGAGGACTGACCACTTCATGAAGCTTCCTTAGCGCCAGGCGCCTGATCCATGCGAACGGTCCCGGACACAGTGCCGGCCGAGTTATCGACGGCATCCGCAGCACGTTGCAAACGCGCCTCGGACACCTCCAGGGAAAATAAATGGGGATTGCCCAGCAGCCAGCCCACCACGGCGTCGGCCGGGGCGTTGTCGAAGGTCAGGCGCCAACCGCCGGCCTCCAGCGCCTGCACCTGGTAATGCCCTTGCAGGCCGGCACTGTCCAGGGCCTGGCGCAACGCGGCTTCGTCGGCCTGGCGCGGCGCGGCGACATCCTGCAACAGCACCTGCAAGGCTTCGGCCTGGGCGCGCAGCCTGGGGGTTTCGGCCTGCCAGTAGTCGATCTTTTTCAACGCCGGCTGCACCAGCACCAGCCAGGTCGGCAGGCTTGCCAACACCAGCCCGGCGCCGATCAGCAGGCGTTTCTCGCGCAGGGCCAGGCCGCTCCAGAACACCTGGGCCTGGGTGCGCAGGCGCAGCCACCTATTCATCGCCGGCCTCCGGTTTTTCCGTGGCCGGCGCCGGGCCGATGCTCCAGCCCTGCTCATCGCGCGTGGCGGCAAAACCGGCCTGGGCCAACGCGGCCTGCCACTCGCCCTCGGCCGCCGGGTTGCGGCTGTCGGCAAGTAACGCCAGGTGCAAGGTGCCCTGTTCAAAATTGAGGTTGTCGACGCTGCCCACCATAAAGGGCAGGTTGCTGCCTGCCAGTTGCAGCAGGCTGCTGAAGCGTTGGCCCGAATCGGCAGCCGCGCCGCTCTGACGTGCGGCCAACTGTTGACGGGCCTGCTGCAAGGGGTTGAGCACCACGGGTAATTCAGGAAACGCCTGGCGCACCTGTTGGTTCATCAACGCCTTGAGCCGTTGGCCTTCGTCGACCTGGCGCGCGGCATACAGGTTGAGGCCGACGGTCCAGATGGCAGCGGCCAGCGCCACACAGGCCAGCGCCCTGCCCCATCCGGCGCCGGAGGCTTGACCGAGGCGAGCATGCAAGCCCCAGCCAGGCACCGTGCCGCTCCAACGCTGCGCCTCTGCCACCAGCGGCACGTCGAGCGCCTGCAACCCCAGCGGGTGCACAGCGCCCTGTTGCAGGCTGTCGCGGGTCAACAGATAGCCGTCGTCCAACGCCGCCGCCCCCACCGGCAAGGCATAGGGCGCCGGGTACAGGCCGCGCAGCTTGAGCTGCACCTGGGTCAAGACCTGGCCCAGCCGTTCCAGCCCGGCCTTGGGCACCCAGCCCACCTGCACGCGCCCATCGCTTTCGCGCGGGCCGTGGGCCACGTGCATCTGTTCCACCGGCCCGAGGATCAGCGCCTGGGCCGCACAGGCCACCGCCGCCTGGTTCTTTGCTGCGGGCAATGGCGGCAGCTCCAGGCTGGTGAGCAGGCTGTCACGCGGGTGCAGAAAGCAGTCCACCGCCTGCCGGCTCTTGCCCAATTGCGCCAGGCTTTCCTGCCCCTCGGCCACCACCACGCCACGCTCGAGCCAGGCAAATTTCACCTGGCTTTCAGCACAGACCTGATCCAGCGGCGGCAAGGCAATGCGCAAGCGTTTCATACGCCCACCCGCGACCAGATCACCCTGGGCTCACGGTCTTCGGGGCGGTGCAGCAACGCGTCGATCGTCACCCGCCGGCGCTCGCGTCGCGCCTGGCCCTGGAGGCGAAACCACTCGCTGGTAATGCCTACTTGCACCGCTTCCAACTCCACCTGGGGCAAGTGCAGACGGTTGACGAAATCCCCACGGTTGATGAACCAATGCCCGTTGTCGCGCTCGGCCACCAGCCCGTGGGCCTGGGACAGGCTGAGCTGCGGCACCACCGCGCTGAGCACTTCGGCGCTGGCGGTGTTGCCGTTGACCCAGGTATTGCCGGGCAGCACGCTGACGTACGCCTGCAGGCGCTGCAACACCTCCGGGGTCAGGCCTTCGAGGCCACTGAGGTCGTCGAGGCTGCGCAGCATCGGGTATTTGGCGGGCTGCCCGTTCTGTTCGTAGGAGGCAATCACCCGCTGGCTGATGCGCCGGCTCACGGCCGGGGCCACGCCCAGGGTGCGGCACAGGCGCTCGAAGCTCTGCAATTGCTCGGCGTCGGGCTGTTGGCGGTTAACCAGGTTGCGCAGGTTGAACTTGCCCTGTTCATCGTCGATCCGCCCCTCGAACACGCCGGCCTGGGCCCGCGCCCAGGGCTGGTCAAGGCGGGTCAGCACGTCCTTCTGGCGCGCCTCCCAGAGCATCTGCCGGCTGCGTTCAAGGCCACCGAGCAACAGCCATTGGCCCTGCACGCGCGACTGTTCGGCTTCCAGGCTGCGGGTGAATACGGTCTGGCGCGTGAGCATGCCGCCGGCGATCACCGCCACCACCGCCGCGATCAGCAAGGCACTGATAATCGCCATGCCGCGCTGCTTCGCCGCTGGGGGCGAATACCCTTTCATGGCGCGCCTTACAACTGCCAGGAGCCGATATCGGCATTCACGCCATCGCCATCCGGTTGGCCATCGGCGCCCAGGGAGAACACATCGACCTCACCGTTGGCCCCCGGATTGAGGTAGTGGTAAGGGTGGCCCCAGGGGTCGTTGGGCAAACGATCGAGGTAGGCGCGCCAGTTGCTGTTCTTGGCATCCGCCGGGCGCTCCACCAGCACTTTCAGGCCCTGGTTCATGCTCGGGTAGGTGCCGTGGTCGAGGCGATACAGCTTCAACGCCTGCATCAACCCGCCGATGTCCTGTTTCGCGGCGGTGGCCCGCGCCTGGTCCGGGCGATCGAGGACCTTGGGCACCACCATCGCCGCGAGGATCCCGAGGATGACCACCACCACCATGATCTCGATCAAGGTGAAGCCACGCTGGCCGCGAGGGCCTGGCAATGGGGATGTTAGGCGCGCGATATCCATCTCGACATTCCTTGGCTTGGGTACATTTCGTGGCGCAGTGTTGCAAGAACACATGTCAGTCGTATTGAAAATCCTCGGGAGTTTCGGTCGCCAATCGGTCAACTGCCGGCGCTAGTCTGCGGGCCTGTTTCCCGGCTTTGAGAACCCCATGTACGGCCGTCGCAAGGAGCAAGGTTTTACCCTGATCGAGGTGCTGGTGGCGCTGGCGATTATCGCTGTGGCGATGGCCGCCGCCATCCGCGTGGCCGGGTTGATGACCCAGGGCAACGGCCTGCTGCGGGACAAATCCATGGGGTTGCTGGCGGCGCAGAGTCGCCTGGCGGAGTTGCGCCTGGAGGGGCATTTGCGCGACGGCACAAAGACCTTCAGCTGTGACCAGGGGCGCTTGAAACTGCGGTGCGAGCAGACCATCAGCCGCGATGGCCGCCTGTTTCAAGTCAACGTGCAGGTGCTCGACGCCAGCCGCGAGGCGCCGCCGCTGGCCCGCGTGGAGACACAGGTCAGGGCCGAGTGAGCCGCGGCAAGGCCGGCCCATCGGGCAATTTGTCGAGGTTGACGCGCAGCTTCTCACCGCCGCGCTCGATCTCGACCCCGTCGCCTTCGATGGCCGTAAGCCGCACACCGGGGCTGAGGCGCTCGCCCAGCAGGAAACTGCGCGGCGGGCCGTCGTTGAGACTGAGGATCGCCACCGCACCGCGCGCCCCGGCCAGCACCCCAGAGACCTTGACCTGCAACGCCGCCGGCGCATTGGAAAACCATTGCAGCGCCGGGTTATCGCTGCGCGCCGCCAGCACCTGGGGCGCGGCCTGGGGCGTATGGGACTCGGCGGACGTCAGCAACAGCGGCGTCCAGACCGCCACACCGGCCAATGCCGCCAGCAACGCCACGATCTGCACACCGTGGGCCGGTGAGAAACGCAGGGTGAATGCCATGGGAAGGACCTCCTGTTTGTCCATGGCACCAGCCTACAGGCCAATTCGCACGTTTTTATTTCACAAGCTCACCAGCTTTCGAGGGGCCTACCGATGAAACAGCAAGGCTTCACCCTGATCGAGTTGATGGTGGTGCTGGTGATCATCGGCATTGCCAGCGCCGCCATCAGCCTGACCATCAAGCCCGACCCGCTGCACCTGCTGCGCAAGGACGCCGAGCGCCTGAGCCAACTGCTGCAAGTGGCCCAGGCCGAAGCCCGCGCGGACGGCCGCCCGATCACCTGGCACGCCGACGCCAAGGGCTTTCGCTTCAACCGCCGCTCCGACGATGGCAGCGGCGTCGAAGCGTTCCAGGGCGATACCCAACTGCGCCCGCGCCTGTGGGAAAGCACACCGATGCACATCAATATCGAACCCCGGCAAACCCTGGTGCTCGACGCCGAATGGATCAACCCACCCGTGCGCATCGTGCTGTCCGACGGCCAACACAGCCTCAGCCTGCAACGCGACACCGCCGGCTTGATGCGCGTGGTGAGCCAGCCATGAAGCGCTCCGAACAAGGCTTCACCCTGATCGAAGTGATGGTCGCGATCATGCTTATGGCCGTGGTCAGCGTAATCGCCTGGCGCGGCCTGGACAGCGTCACCCGCGCCGACCAGCACCTGCAGGCGAGCAGCGAACAGACCGAAGTGCTGCTGCGCGCCCTCAACCAACTGCAGCGCGACATCAGCCTGCGCGCCAGCGTCGAACTGAACGCCCCGGAGCCCTCAAAGAACAGTGCAGAAAAGCTCGATGGACTGGCGGCGGTCACCGTGCGCAGTTCCGACAGCAAAGGCTTTCGGCTGGACATCATTCGCAGCGCACCCATCGCCGGCGATGGCCTGCAACGGGTGCGCTGGTGGCTCAAGGGCGACAGTTTGTATCGCGCTGCCGCCCCCGCGCGGGATCGCTATCCGCTGCCGGCGGCGAAGGATGGGGTGGTGGTGTTGAGCGGGGTCCGTGACCTGCAGGTGCGGGTGTGGGAGGCGGATAAGGGCTGGCGGCAGTTGAGCGGGAATCGGCGCGAGGATCCGTTGGGGTTGGAGATCAGTTTGGTGCGGGAGACGCCGCAGGGGGTGGAGAGGTATCGGCAGGTGGTGGGGCCATTGAGATAGCCGTCCCCCACACGCGCTTCTCATGTAGCTGGCGAGCGCAAGACATTGCAAAGCAGTCGGTCCAAGAAGGCTTAACTATCCCGCTCCAGAATGTAACAAAGGATAATTTTTCTTTATAGTCACCACACCAAAATCAGAAGCACGTTTGAGTTTTTCATCGAGCTGCTTCTGGGTAGCTCTAGTTGATACCTCAGCATCACTTTCATATTTTGCGCCAACTTACTATCGAGAAGCTAAATTCTTAGCCGCTTGATGCAAAGCAATCACAAGACCCTCAAGTTTCAAGTTCAATTTACCTCCCTCAATAGCGGAATAAATTTCTATTTCAATTGATCTTCCTGGCTCATGCGGTACCTCAGCCAACTGACTCGACCCCGCCCAAATTTCGACTACACAATTCTCTCGGTCTGGGGGGCTTGTTATCACAGTTGATAAAAGACTCATGGCTTCGGCGGCTCCAATAACCCAATAAATTTTCCATTCGAATCGTAGCGAAGCCGACGACCATCGGGGGCAATCACATCCATGACCTTCCCAAATCCACCGGCGTCTTTGTGGTCGCCGGGGATCACTCGGGGTCAGACCCCGTTTACCCTCTATTTCGCACGCCAATCTGGGTATTATGACCGAGGACCGACTCGCCACAGGTCTTCGGAAGTGTAGAAGCTGTTTAACCTCCAATCGTGGCTGTGACTTTTGCACCGCTTCAACCCAGTAACAGGACGTTGTTTTTCATTAAATCACACACTAGAAAGCTTCCACAGTATCGCGTAAGGCAGCTCATCATCAACAATATCATGCAAGCGAAAATAATAAACAGCCAATGAACTTTCTAAGCCCTTATGAACAAATGCACCATCAGACATAACACGATAAGAGGCGTACTCCATAAACTTGTCAGAACCAAGAGAGCTAAGGGCATTTTTTATCTGACTATAGGTCTCCCCGCCCCAACTGGAAGCAATTCAGGCGGCGGCCGGCATACGGCCATGTCATCATTTTCAACATCCCTGTAGTAGGCTCTTCTAAATGCAGGCTCACTGCAGGCCCAGTAGAGGGATAGCAAACGAAGTTTTTCCTCTCCCTCATCAGAAGACTCGTCAGCTAAAAAATACTGATCGTCTGAAATTTTGTATGCACCGTCGTCCATAGCGATAACGCATTGCTCCCGTACATCAACGGCGCCCCCAACTTTTGATTTGCACAGCGATGACCATTCTTTCATCTTAAATACCTCAAGCCTATTGTGGCCATTTGAATATTCGGCCTTCGACCCTGCCAGCCTTAAGCGCACTCTCTGCGGCTGCGTTGGCCGATCCCTCCGGCATATTTTTAACGGAATTTATGATCTCTGACTGCCAGGCCTATAACTTTAAATCTGGCAAGGAAGTCGGATAGTACCGTGATCGACTAATTTCATTTCACCAGACGGCAAGCCGCTCGCAGTTCCTTTTGCATCTAATCAGCAGCTGTAAAAAAATGTTTATCTAGATCAACAGGAGGAAACTGACCAGGTAGAATTTTTGACGAAATATCTCTGCTAAGCAGCTTTAAAATAAACTCAACACAGCCGAAGTTGTAGATTTCCTCTTCCCCCTGATCCGAGCTATGAATAGCAACTTTCCATGAGTCTGGCTCCCCATCAACCAACCAAACAAAAGTTTCTCCATTATCCGTTACCGCCCAAGGAAGAAAAGAGCCTTCCGCAGGGTAATCTGGTCTTGGATAGTCCGATAAAAATTCCTGCCTCATTACAGCGTACGCGTCTATAAAATATTGGCTTTTGTCAAAATTCAAATTTGAGTTTTCTGAAAATGGATCTAAAACCCATACGAAATCGTCTACTGCTCCACATCCGTAAATTGGTATGAACTGTTTAAAATCAGATGGTAATCGCAGACCTCCCTCAGATTCAAAGGTCGCCCAAGCCGCATTATCAAAGATTCGCTGAGAGGGTGGCGAAAGGAGAGCAATCAGTTCACTTATCATTCTTACTTAACTCCACTCACGTTCGGAATTGAAACATCAAGATTAAAACCGCCTGCCCCACGAGCAGACAACGTTACACCGGTTGGCATTGGGTTTGTACCTGTATAAATGGGCACAGCACTATAGCTTACTGTTTCACCACTGGTACGGTCGATTGGTTACGAACGGCGCAGCTCGTTTGTAAACAGTCGGTAACGTGCCTCAACAAAAACGTGCTGACCCCACACCCGAGAGAAGTTGCACTGAGTTACTCTAAGTTACTCTGACTGGCATTAATTTTCTTTAAATCGCACTAATTTGCAATAATCAAGAATTTTCACGCCAACCTATTTACCCCCTTTAAGTTCGAACGCCCATGCATTCACCATAGATTTCCAAGTATCTTCATTTAAGTTCCCATTCATGGGAAGAAGGTTCAATCTCTCCCAAGGTCCGTTGAACATACTAGCAATCAAGTGCCCACCCTCGCCCCCACTGACGCCGCACTTGCCTGCCACACATTGCTGATATGTACTCCGATCATATTTTGTTAATGAAAGATTTGACTCGACCCTCTCAACGTGGCTCAAGCCATCTGTTGGGAAGGTTCTATTCACATAGACCTTATATACGGTATTCGGCACAGACTTATTCAACTCTTTATTCCACGCACCTTTACTGCCAGAAACAATCTCAACTTCCCGTAAAGCTTGCCCTGTTCCTTTTGCACTTTATGAATTCCCAACATAAACAATATTATTCGGAAGAGTCATTACCCAAGGCTCGCAAACAGAAGAGCAAAATACATCAAGCCTTCTACCATCAGAAAGTGCAAGAGATGGATCTACGGGCTGATTCTGGGCGATCCACGAAACACTTCCAACTGAAAGACCTACCAACTCTTTAATACGCACACTTGCCTGATCATCCCTACATGCAAACAACATGTCGTCATCCTTAGACACCCTCCAGGCACTACTACTGCTAAAGCTCCAACCGTCTCCAGAAACGTTCAAAAAATCACCATCCCACTCAATACTATTAATACGAAGTGAGGAAAATGACATGACAAGCTTTAAAAAATCAAACATTAGTCCACCTGCTCAATATGCGTTCTTTCTCTAATCCACTGTTTTCTTTCGATTTTAGAAATACCTTTCGGTGGCTGTGGTGGCTTGCACGTTGTTGGATCTATTGGCCCACCATTAGCATTTTCAAACGAAGCCCTCTGAGGACTACGGCTATCTGCTTGCATGACACGGACACGCGAACCATCCGGCATCGTAGATTGCGTACCAACCAATTTTCCTACAGGTGTTGATGGATAACCCCCAGTCTCAAAACTGGCAATCATCTGAGATCACTCGGGGTCAGACTCCGTTTAACTTGAATCGAAAAATCTAGCGCTTCTTGACCATTAACCGGAGCTCGACTATTAACTGCATTCTCGACTTTTCCGTGGTAGGGAGCACCTTCATAGTCCAATCGGCGCATGGCGCCTGCACTTTCACCGGCACCACCTGTCGCTTTTGCCCCAAATCGATTCGACATTACAAAAAGATCATACTATTGAAACAAAATCCGGCCGAGGTACTTTAGGCATGTTTTCGTATGCTTTCAAAACAGTTTGTAACGGTGTCAGAGCTTCATCGTTGTGCCAGTAGACAATCTTGAGCCACGTAGCTGCACGAATATATTGCCCACCGCCCAACCAAGTTTTTTGCAAATTGGCCTGAAGCATTTTTCTACCAGCTTTAAAAAGTTCGTCTTCATTAAACTCCTGACGGGCCGTTCGATGAAGGCACAAAGCATAGCCAAAGTCTCGGGGCTTCAAAGTGCTGGATAGCAATATTTCTCTTTTGCCACTCCAACGTTGATACATCTCAATACCTGCCTCAAAGCCTTCGTCGTGTTCGCCGCTCTGATATGCAAAAGCCATGTAGTCATCTAAGCCAGTTTTGACAATATCATGCGTTGACCAAGGGCGTTTTTCGTAACGCCAGCGAGCTTCCTCATACACACGGGCCGCGCCCCATTCGCCTTCAGAATTCCAGCCCGTTTCCATCCATTCACCCAGAGCTTTTGCCCAGTGCAATATTGTCCTGTGAGCATTAATGTCTGGCCCGAATTCCTCGTCGTTTTCTATGGCCTTATCTATCCATTGCAGAGAGCGGGGAAGTACCGGTGCAATCTCGCATTGGAGGCCAACTAGCCATGCTGAAATCACATCGGACAAATCAGACTTGGCAACATTCCCCATTGGCCGCTTTGGATCATACTGCGCCTCCAATTGCCATTTAAGCATTGCCTCACTGAAACCATTGAATCTGGTTTTGACTGGGTCAAAGAGCATGAATTATCCTCAACAAGGGTTATTTCCGCAAAATTCCCGCCCTGAAGCAAGCTGTTAGCTGGAAAATCAAACTCAACATAGACAGAGCCTCTGGGTGCAGCTTCTTTAAAGTCGGAGATGCCATTAGTCGAAATAAAGGTTTGTACTCCAGCGCCTTGCACCACTTTATTTGTATTTTGCATCTGCACCCGCTCATCAGGAGACATCCACCTTCCTACACGAGTCGTGCTGACATCGTTGATTACCTTGGTTTCGCCAAGTTTTAACGGAGAACTGACTGTTGCTTTTGCACCGAAAAACCAATCTTATTTTTTTGACTTACTGATTACATAGTGATCAAGATATTCTTTCAGCGGCTTGGCGGTCCCTAAAATATGAAGCTCTCCAGTTTCCTTATCAATCAGGAATGGTCCGTTTCCAGCCAGTTGAGCCGACAGACTCCCTGTCTCCAAATACTCTTTAGATTGATAGCAAAAAAACCATCCCTCAGAGAACTCGCCCTCATGTGTTAGCTGCAAAGCAATCTCAGAGTCTTTCAAATATTCCTGAGCTCTTTCCAAAGCGTATTCGTAGGTAATCATTAGTTAGTTCTCAGTAGCTGCAATGTCTTAAAATCACTCATATTTGCCGGCTTTCCAGTCTGCCCATCGAGATAACGAATAGCCCCATTCTGATTAACCACGTTGAATACAAGGCCTGGCTGACCTGGACCATAGGAGCCAAACACAATCCCACGTGCGCCGTCCCCACCACCAATCATGTGCTGGGTGATGGTTTCGGGTGAAGACACACCGCTAAACTTAGCTCCATATTGCTTCTCCAGCACGGTCAACGGAACACCCTTGGTGGAGTTTATCGGCAATGCAGATGCTGGATTACCTGCCAGTGTTGCATCAGTAGCAATTGAACAATTAACGCAGTTATGAGTTCGCCCAGCGCCTGGATAACCTGGATTGACGTTCCTTATTGAACCGGCAGTTTCGTCCGCAACCCCCGCCGCTTTTGCACCATTAAATCATGTTGAGTTCTCGTAGTTTTTTCTCGTTCACAAACTCCAACTCTCCACTACCCACCTTATAACTATCTGAGTAAGTGGAATGACCACAGACGTTACACTGGAAAGCAAGCAACCCGTTATATATACCGATAAAAATTCGCATCCCGTCGGATAGACACCTAGGGCATTTCCTATCGACCTCAACAGTTATCAACTGTTCCAGTGTGTCACGTAGAAATCTCGCAATAGCCTATGCCTAATTAGCTTGATACCCAAAAATCAATTTCTTCAAATGAGCTATATCGCTAGGTAGAAATGATGAAAATTCAACCGGGATAAAATTCTCATCAATGTGCGAAAATTCATCAAACCTATAGGTCGAAACGGCTCAACCGGGAAGCATTTTTAGTTCCCCCTAATCCACGAAAGAACCACCACAAAAACCTCCCTTAAAGATGAATTCTCATCCAGCAGCGTCATAGCCAATTGAAGTTCACGCCATACATACACTGGGAGAGATCGCATTAGTTCGCTGCCTTAGCTGGGAAAGCTGTTATCAAACTGCCTGCCTTATCGGTAAAATTTGCTGCGCAATATTTTTCAGATGTCGTTATAGGACGTTTTTACCAAATTATTTTCCCAGTGAAAGGCTCGAGTCGAAATTACTTTCGACGCCCACACTAAATAGATACTCCCTTGACCTTGCGAAATCATTCTTTGCGACGGTAAACGGCCCTATCAACCCCAGACATACTAGGTAGACTTTCACTCCCAACGAAAATTTCCGACCTGCACTTCAGACTCACCCCTTGATATGCAGTGTATTGACACATGAGATCCTCTATCTCAGAAATATCATCCGCAATATGCTTTTCAAGATAAAACTTAATCAGCCAAACACCACTTTCACGGGATAAAACCACCATCCGGAAATTTGGAGTTATCCCACCCAACAATGCTTGACTAAGCATTAACACCTGAAAATTCCAGCATTCTAATTTAGCACTATCATTCATTTATTATTCCAATTATTAGTGAGAACAAATACTCGAGCTTTTTGTACTTCTCAAGTCATACTAGACTACTGCTGGGCTATTTTTGTGAAAATTGGTCACCCAGGGCCAGCCCCGCGACAAACAACAAATCATGGCTTTGCAATTCACTTCAAAAACTAGTCACCGACAGAATAAATATCAAAAGAACATTCTAAATCCAAATCCGCCAAAGCCCTCATTTACTCCGGCCAGAGGACGGGACTACTATGGCCCAGCGAGGAAAACCAGACACACCTTAATGTAACCTTAACGCCATTCCACTGCTGAATCAGTCTTAACCATTCTCGATGGGGAGTGATTTTTTACCAACCAATCAACATGCTCCCTAATATCTTTTGAAAGAAAATATCCCTCAGTAGATAGAAACCAACCTGATTCTTTCACTCTCCTTGTTACTCCACGACTATTAGCAACACTACTCCCCGCAACATCAATTGGAGTCAGCACAACCGTCATAAGACGAGTGATTTCTTCCAGACTCATACCCCCAGGACATATCATTAATTTTACATAGCATTCGGCACACGCCTTAAACTCTGGCGAAACAAGAGTTATCCTAGACTCTTTATCCATGGTAATTAACGTCTTAGGACCACTTGGGATCAGGCCTCGTCTACCTTTAATGAACGCAATCTTTTTCGAGGAGTATATTAATTTTTCGCCACCTCCTAGAAGTCGACTCCATGCAAACTTTAGAAGAACTGTTCCATCCATGGCTTTTTGACCAACTAATATTCCACAATTACATCTACAGCTTCTCCCTTAATAGCTACTCGCCCCCAGTCACCGGTTAGCTCATAGCCACCATTACAACCAACGAAGCTCCGACAGGGTGTAAGAAACATCTCCCGAGTCGCGCCAAACTCCATTCGCAAAGCTTATCGGCCGCTGCGGATAACAAACCAACAACCCTTCGACGAACTGACGAAACGACAAGTCAAGTCGCGTTATCCAACGCATATTGTCGATTTCCAACAATCGCCAGCTGTCTCCACTGTCGAAACCGAAAGCAGTCCCGGTGCTATCCCAGCCGAACAGCCACACCTCGCCCTTAGCACCCGATTCATAGGGTCCGTCTTTATAAAACCCATCATCACCAAAGTAGTCTGCCGCAGGACACAATATGGGTTGAATAGTCAAAAGCGACAGCGCGCAGTCGTCCTCCTTTATCTCACCATGCCCCCGCTCCTGCATAAAAGTAAAGTAATCATCGGGAGCTGCTGGCCACTGCTGTCGCATCCCACTCACGTCACCAGAAGAAACAGGGGTCAGACGCTCTAATAGCACGCATGCGAGTGCATTGAAGGCTTCTAATTTTTCGTACATGGTCATGGTCGCCTCGGAGGGTTCTGCGGAAATGCTGTAGTTGTTGGACTTGCTGGGGCATGAACGCCACCTTGGTGAGCACTTCCACCCGGCACCGGATGCAAATTCCACCATTGGTTAGGTCCACCATACTGCTGTGGTATCACATGGTGCGCTTGGAAATCCACACCACTCTCCGTCTTCGGCCATATCAAGCCAGTATTCAACTCCCACTCACGCTTGAGATTATTTCGCTGGCTATTGTATTCACGCTGTAAGGCTTGATAGTCGCTTCTGGGCGCGACATAAGTGTGATCCACCTGACGCAACTCATCTGCAAGTTGCGTGCGCTGATTAGAGGGCATCGGCACACCTGAATAGTACTCGACGTCCCGGACCACCGCGCGAGCGTCACTCGAGATGCTCGTCCATCCTGATGTGGATGTTGCTGTAAAACTCGCATCATCAGCCGCTGGTGTACCGTTATCGACTAATTTCGTTTCACCAGACGGCAAGCCGCTCGCAGTTCCTTTTGCCCCCGCCGCCACAGCCCGCCTATAAGCCACCACCCCCGCCGCAGTCCCCACCCCAACCGCCAGCGCGATCTTCAAATTGTCCGCAATGTCCTGCGCCTGAGCGTCGCTCAGTTCCCATTTCGCCTTGAGCGAATCGACCATCGCACCCACCGAGTGCTCGGTCGTGGCGGTCGCTAACATTTCCTGGAATTCGTAGTTGCCGTTGATGAGGTTCTGTACTGCTGCCCGGGCCTCAGGCGAGGCGTCGTCAGCGATATCGCGGATGGCGTTGAGGTTCGCCTGGGTGTTGGCGACTTCCATGGAGCGTGCGGCGCAAGAGTCGGGGTCGGCCTGGCAGCTGACTATCGCGTCAATGTCCTGCTGCAGGCTCAGTTCTATGAATTTGCGCGTCGCGTCTTCGATGCAGGAGGCGTCGGTGCATCGCGTTATCTGCTTGGCGGCTCGCTCCAGTTGGTTGTGTGACAGGTAGTTGTATTGCGTGGCGTTCTTCGCCACCCAACTGCCGGTCTCCAGCTTGGCTACGTCCGTATCGCTCTGCGCCGCAGCCGCGAGCACGCCGACGATCTGCGAGCTCATGGTGAGCAGGTTGTCGTTGCCCTTGACCAAGTCATCCAGGTGGCCAACCAACGCTTCGCTCGCCGCCGCAGCCAATGCGCCGGTTTTGAAGTCGCCGCCGGTGGCTTCTGCCAGCAACCCACCGACCATGGCGTGAATCACCACCTTCGGGGCCGAGCCGTCCGCCAGGAGGTTTTTCGTGTAATCCCCGACCAGGTTGAAGCTGGCGGCCGCCAAGGTGTTGAACAAGGCATTTTTCAGCGCGTCACTGACACTGCCGCCCTGCCCCAGGGCTTTGTTCAGCAACACAGAGGTGCCGTTCTGCAGCGCCTGGTTGGCTGCGAACTGGCCGACACCGCTCCAGGTGCCCAGCGAGCCGGATGTAACAATTTTGCCTATGTCGGTCTGGGTGTGGGTGTCGGTCCACCGATCGAAATGACCCACCGTCAGCCCGGCAGTGATCGCCGAAATCCCATAGCCCTTGATGGCATCGGACGCCGTCACATCCTTGAGAACCGCACCGAGATTGCCCCGGTTATTGACCACGCTGACGCCGGCATTGGTCGACGCGCCGGTGGCTACTGCACCGACCATGGCGCCGCCGACGCCGCCCCCCGCGGCAGCCGCCGCCATGGGCCCGATGACTGCCGACATCACGATGGCAATGATCATTTGCGAGGCGGGGCCCAGCCCGGAGTGGCTGTACTTGAAGCTGTCGTGGACTTCCCTGACCTGACGCCAGTCCACGTCCCCGCGTTGCTCTGCGTCCTTGAGCCAAGCCAATTGCGGGTCGGCCTTGACCATCGCATCGATGGACTGGGTGACGCTCTGCTGGTTGACCTGCTTGATGTCGATCTTCAAACCGTCGACGGCTTTGATCGCGACTGTGCCCCCGGCAACCAGCTGACTCTGGCGCAGCGTCTCGTCAGTGCTGCCCTTGCCCTTGGATGACACCCAGAATGCGTTGTTGTTGGTCTTCTCGTGGCTCTCCTGATGCAGGTCCTTCACCGCTTCGAAGGTCACCGCTCCACCACTGGTGATGGCGATATCCGCAGCACTTTCCAGCCTGGCCCCTTGATACAGCTGATCGCCGCCGCTGATCAGGTTGAGGTTGCCGCCTGTGGTGACCTGGCTGCCCACCGCGCGCAGGTCGGTGACTTCGTCGCGTTGGGTCTTGAGTGCGCCGAAGCTGCCTTTTTTCTTGTAGTCATACAGGCTGTAGTCGCTGTCATTGGCACTCAGCAACTGCAACTGCCCACCGGCCACCAGATACGCATCCTTGCCGCTGCGAACCTGGCTGGCGTGCAGCACGATGTCTTGCCCCGCGCTGGCGGTAAGGGTGCCGCCGGCAGTGAGCTGGCTGCCCACGTGGCGGATCTGGGTGGTTTGCTCATGGCCCCTGGCGCCGCCGCGTTTGCTGTTGACCTCATGGTCGGTCTCGTTGGCGGCGGCCAATAGTTGGAGGTTGCCACCGGCGGCGACGGTCAGGTCTTTGCCGGCGTTGGCCTGGCTGGCCAATAGCGTGATGTCGCGCCCGGCGTGCAGGCTCGCGTTACCGGCGGCGTTGAGGTTGGCGCCGAGCTGTTCAGTGCGGCTGTGTTGGGTGACGCGGTGGCCGCCGTTTTCCGTGGTGCGGACCTGTTGGGTGTCGGTGACGGCGATGAGGTTGATGTCGCGCCCCGCACTCAGACTGGCATCGCCAGCGCTGTTGATATCACCACGGTTGGTGATGTCGCGACCGGCATTGAGCGTGAGTTGCTGTCCGGCACTGATCCGGCTGGCGGTGTCGAGATGGGTGACGAGGGTGCCGTCGCCCTGCTGTCTGGCGTGGGCGGTGCGTTCGTTGATGATGTCGCCGCTCAAGCTGGTGAGATCGATGTGACTGCCACGGATCTCACCGGCCATCGCATTGCGGATACTGTCGCTGGCCAGCAGGCTGATGCGGTCACCGGCGCTGATCGTGCCGCCATTGAGCAGGCTGCCATCGCTGATGGCGGTCACATCCTGCGAGGCTTTCAAGGTGCCCACGCTGACGATATCGCCACCGCTGACCAGGTTGACATCCCGGCCTTGCACCAGGCTGCCGCCCCGCAGGTTATGGGCATCGACCGTTGCCAGGTACAGCACCGGCACCAGCACGTCTTCGCCCTGCACCTGGCGTTTTTCCATCCACACGATGTCGTGGGTCAGGGCCGCCACCTGCTGCGCGGTGAGGCCGACGCCGACACTCAGTTGCAGGCTGTCACGGGCGCTGAGGCCGTTGTCCATCAGGTAGCGGAACTGTTCCTCGTCGCTCTCCAGCCCGGCGAGAAAGCGTTGCCCGGTCTTCGCCAGCACGGCGTCACGGATCAGGCGGCTTTCGTAATAGCCGTCCCCCAGGCGCCGCCAGGCTTCGTCGTTGTTGTAGCCGATCTTGTCGAGCAGGTACTGGGAACTGAGAAAGTTGGCAAGGTGGGTGAAGAGTGGATTGGTCTCAATCAGGTAGGGGCTGCCCGGATTCCTGCTGGGGATAAACAGCCCGTATTCACCGCTGGGCAGTTGGAATTCCGGCGGTTGGGTCAGGTCTTCGCTGAGGCGATCAGGGCTCAGTTCGAGGTCGTTGGGGTTGTGGCCTGTTTCGCCCGTCAGTTGCGCCAGGGTGTTTTCACGCAGGGTGCCGTTTTGCAGGTACTCGCTGGCCTGCAGGTTGAGGCTGCCGCCGGCTTGCAGGGTGGCGGCATAGACTGCGCGGCCATCCTCGCGCCAGGTCGTGAGTGTGCCGGGGTTGCTGAAGCCCTCCCCTGTCGAGCGCGCCTTGAGTTCGGCAAAGCGCACCGGGTCGAACGGGGCGTTGTTGAAGGCCGGCAGGTCGTGGAACTCCATCTGGTCCCACAGGGCTTTGTCGATGCGCCCGGGGGTGCCGATGATGGTGCTGGAAGTACCGGTCTGGGAGGCCGCGCCCTGGTTGATAAGACGGTGGGCGGCGAGGTGCATGTCGCCATTGGCGGCGAGCAGGCTGTAGCGGTTTTCCAGGGTATGCGCGTCGATACTCAGGTGTTTGCCGGCCACCAGTCGCGCGGCCTGGGTGGAGTTGGGCGCGGCGGTTTCGCGCCAGGTTTCGCTGATATAGATGGTGCCGCGCTTGAAGCTGTCGTCGCCGTCGCAGTGCTGGCCGCAGACCCACTGGATGCTGCCGCCGACCAGTTCGCGTTCGAGGGCAAGGTGGGTGCGGGTGTTTTCGAACTCACGGGCGTTGATGTGCAGGTTGCCTTCGGTTTCCACGCTGCCGGAGAGGTTACTGAAGCGCGTGCCAGTGAAACTGAAATCACCGACGCTGTAGAGATCACCTTCGAGGTTGCTGAAATGCTCGCCGCGCACGTGCAGGTCGCCGCCGCTGAACAGCAGGCCGGTGTTGGTGACGTTGGCAGTGAGCAGGAAATGACCTTGGCTGCCGACGCTCCCATGGTTATTCAACTGAGCGGCATTGATCTGCATATGCCGCGCTGCACTGAGCACGCCGAGGTTGTGCAGTACATCGCGCACGCGCAGTTGGATGTCTTGACCGCTGAGGATCTGGCCGTGGTCTTGGGTGAGGTTTGATGCGCTGATGACGGCATCGCCTTTGGCGGCGATGAGGCCGGTGTTCTTCAGATCGCCATCGATCTGCAGTTGCAGATGGTGGTCGCCGAGCAGTTCGCCAGCGTTGGTGAACGTGCCGGCCGCAATACTCAGCTCACTGCCCGCCCCCACGATCTTGCCGCTGTTGTCGACAGTGTCGGCGACCAGGCTCAGATCGCCTTCGGCATGAATCGTCCCGGCGTGGTTGACGGCCTGATGGGCGACAATATCCAGTTCGCGGGCGGTGACGACCTGGCCACGGTTTCTCAGGGTCTGGCGAGCTTCGATTTTCGCGCTGTCGGCGGCGATCCGGCCGTTGTTATCGACACTGCCGCTGGTGATTTCCAGATGGCCACTGGCGTTGAGTTCACCCTGGTTATCCAGGCGCTGAGCCTGGATGGTCAGCTGTTTGCCCGCGATACGCCGATCTTCCAGGATGCCGCTGACAACCTTGCCCTGGTTGCTGACCGAGGTGCCTTCCACGCTCACATTCCCGGCACTGGCCAGGGTTTGCCGCACCACCAGGTCACCCTGGGCCTGCAGGTCGACATCCCCCATCGCAAAGGTCGGGCCCTGCAAGTCAATCGACTCGGCCCTGGCAGTGAGTGCGCCGACGCTGGTGGTGTGGGACAGGCTCAGGCCGCCATTGGCGTTGATCACAATGTCGCCGGCGGTGCTGGCCATATCGCCCGCCAGCCTTACGCCTACGCCCTGTTCAGTGCCCACCAGGCGAATCGTCCCGGCGTACATCCCGCCGAGTGCGCTGGCGTCGATGGCCAGTTGCGGTTTGGCCCGGCCATCCTCGGCATGGGCGTGGGCCTGCAAACTGTCGGCGCTGACATCGTTACGGCCGGTGATGACGGTGAGGTGGTCGGCATGCAACTGCGCATTCAGCTTGGCCGTACGGGTAATCAGGTCGAACTGGCTGACATTGCGTGCATTGAGCCCGGCGCCCTCCACCGCAATATCGCCGCCCTCTACGCGAAAGTGATCCAGCCGCCCGCCCTCGATCACTGGCTTGCCGGTGGTCAATGTCGCGCGAGGCGTATTGATAAACCCGCAGCCATTGCAGGTGATGCCATGGGGATTGGCGACGATCACCCGCGCGGCCTGCCCGGCCACCTCGGTGTAGCCACCCAAGTGGCTGCGGTTGCCACCGGTGACTTCGTTGAGGATCACGCTGGCGGGTCGCCCTTGCAGGCCTGGGTTGCCGAGGATCACACCCCCCAGCTGGGTGTGTTGCGTGGCCTGGGTGGCGTTGTTGAGGATCAGCCCCTGGCTGCCGACGTTGTAGTCGGTGAACAGGTTATGGGACAGCCCGCTGCCATTGGGCCCGGCGATATTCACCACCGGCACGCCATTGGGTGCATGGCCGACGCTGGTGCCAGGGCTGGCCGGGTCCACGCTCAGCTCTGCGGCGGCGGCAACAATGGGGTTGAGGAAGATAATTCCCGCCAGGCTCAGGGCCAGGCACTGGTGAAACGGGCTGCGCACGTCCATAGGCAAGGTTCCTTGTTGTTATTAGAAAAACAGCTCGATTCGGGCGTAGATCGGGTGTTCGCGGCGCTCAACGATGGCCGGGCGCTCCAGGGAACGGGCGAGCACCAGCGACGCCGCAAGGTGAGTGCCGCGTGCGCTGAACTCCCAGGCATGGCCGGTAAGGCGCCCGGCGACCCCGGGGTTATGCGGGCCGCGGCTGATCACACCGACGTCGTAGCCAAAGCCCACGCCCACTTCGTGCACCCAGGGGCGCAGCGCATCCCAGGCAACCGGTTGGCGCCAGCGCACCTGGCTGCGCCAGTAGCCGCCGCTGTTGCCCGACAGGTTCTGTTGCTGAAACCCGCGCACGGCACCAAGGCCGCCGACGCTCAGGCGTTGTGGTCCATAGAGTTCGTCTTCGGCGTGTTGGCCGGTAGCAAGGCTGTCGACACTCCAGTACTGGCCCAGCCAGCGAAAGGACTGCAAATAGCTGAGGGTCAGGGTGTATTTCTGATAGCGCGAAGTAGGCGCGCCGCGCTGCCTGGAGAGATCGCGCTGGGCGTCCAGGGCGCCGATGCCCTGTTGCCAACCGGCATCGAGATTGAGAAAGGCATTGCCGATTCGGCGGCCATGGTTGAAGCCCAGTTGACGCTCAGTGATGCGATGGCTGGAGGTGCGCAGCAACGCGTCTTCCAGGTAGTTGCGGGTGCGCAGGTGGCTCAGGCCCAGGTTAAATGCCGTCTTGCCCAGGTTATCGCGGTGCAGCACGCGTTCGGCGCGCAACTGCTGGCTGGAGGTTTCACCTGACAGCGCAAAGGCAAACCCGGAGAGGTCGTTACGCGTGCGGTAGTAGCTTTGGCCGTGGCTGAAATTGAAGGTCCACCAACCATACGGCAGGCTGTAGAACAGGTTCTGGCTGTGGGAATGGCGCCAGCGGTCGCTGACGGTGTCGCGGTTGGCCCGCAGGTTCAACTGATCCGCCAGGCCCAGGGGGCTGTCCCAGTCCAGGCCGATACCGGCCTGCTGGCGACCGGTGCTGATATCGCCATGGTTGTTACGGTTGGCCGAGACACGCCAGGGTTTGAGGCGCTCGCCTTTAAGCGTCACGCGACTGCCGCCCACCGCCTGCCCCGGCAGGACCTCAAGCTGCGGCTGGCGCGAGGGCAAGCGCGACAGCTGATCCACCCATTGCTCCAGCTCACGCAGGTCGAGCACCTCACCCACGGTGCCGGGGAAGGTCATGGCGGACTCCAGCGGGCTGGCCAGCGATGAGCTGTCGAGTCCTTCAAGGCGTCCTTCCACCACAATGATGGTCAGCTCGCCATTTTTCAGGTCCTGCTGCGGCAGGTAGGCGCGGGTGGTGACATAGCCGCGATGCAGGTAATGATCAGTGAGGCTTTTGAGCACTGCGTTGAGTTGAGGCCCCCCCAGGCACCGCCCCTGCCAGGGTTCCAGCAGCGCCTGCCGCTGGGCCGCGGACAGCAACGCAGCGCCTTCGACATTGATGCGCGTGAGGGTGATGCACTGGCCGTCGTCCAGCGGCGCGGGGGCGGTTGGTGCAGCGATCTGGCCCGGCAGGTGTTGCAGGTCTTCAAGGCGGCGACGCTGTTCTTCCAACACTTTTTGCTGACGCTCACGGGCCAGTTCACGGTCACCGGGCGACACGGTGGACGCGGCATAAAGCGGACCTGAAAGCAGCGCCATCCCTAGCAGCGCAGGTCGGAAAACAGCTGGCATCCCTTCACCCTCACACAGGTACTCAAATGGAAAGAGCACCCATGCTGCCGAGGCTGAAACGCTTAAGGAAAAGAGGAAAAGTTACAAAAAGTTCGGCGTTTTTGAGGGCGTCACCCTGCCTGTCACACAGCCGTTCAAGGACCGTCAGAGGCTTCCGAACAATGTAAGTCGAAGGAAGAAATCGGATAGGCAGTGAGACTTGAAAAGCGTGTTTCCTGGTTTTTTCATACGTCAAAAATCCCTTCCCCTACAAACGAAAGAGAAAATTCAGAGAAGATAAGAAAGGAGGTCTGTCAGAGGGGAAAGACCGGTCGCTCAGCCCATGAGCACACAGGCATACCTGAAAGCGACAGGCGTAAAACAACGGGTGATCGCGGCTCTTTTACAGCGTAAAAATCGGAGTTACCCGACGAGCGGCAGGCCTCAACTCAACAACACCACCCCACCCGGCAACTCCGTACACTTGGCCCCATACGCATCCCGAATCAACAACGCCACCCCCGCCAGCTGCTGCAGGCTGAACCGCGCCTGGACGCGCCGTTGACCAAGTTGCTTGTTGAGCAGCACCAGCATCCCCGGCCGGTAGCGGTTGATCTCGTCTACCACCGTGGCCAGGGTGGCGTTGTTGAAGACCAGCACCTGTTCGCGCCAGGCCACGACCGCCTGGGTGTCCACCACCACCGGTTCGCCCAGGCCGGCCGCGTCGTAGCTCAGTTGCCGGCCGCTTTCCAGGCGCACGCTGCGCCCGGCCACGGCCACCGACAGCCAGCCCTCGATACAGGTCACGCACACCGTGCGGTCGGTGTTGCGCAGATTGAAACGTGCCTGCGCCGCGCTCACCCAGCCTTCGCCCGCCAGCACCTTGAGCGGTTGTGCGGAATGGGCGATCACCTCGACTTCGCCTTCGAGCAATTCAAGCCCCTGGCCCACGCGGCTGACGCGCGTCTGGGTGTTGAGTTCGAGGCTGACGCCGTCGCTTAACAGCACTTGGCGCTGTTCGCCGACTTCGGTGCGATAGTCCGCCGTGAGGCCGGCAAAACCACCGGGGGAGCCGACCTGCACCATCACCACAGCGGCCGATGCGGCAATCGCGCCGCCCAGGAAAGCCCGGCGCCCAAAGCTGCGCGGCTGCGAGACTTGCTCAAGCGCCGGGGCCAGTTGCTGCCACATCGCCTTGGCCTGCTCGAACGCCTGGGCATGCTCGGGGCTTTGCGCACACCAGGCCTTGAGCGCCTTGGCATCGGCCACGGTGGCGCGGCCCGAGGTCAGCAGGACCAGCCAGTCGCGGGCTTCATCGTGCAGGGGGCTGGCGGCGGAGTGCCGGGCGGCGGAGAGGCTAAAAATGTTCAAGCGCGCAAATACTCACGGATTTATCAGGGACTCGACTCTAAGACGGTTTTCCGGCCCCGGGACCGAACCGCTGGATCACTTTTCTTTCCAGGCGCTTGGCGCAGTGGCCCAGGGCGGCCTTGATTTCCTTCTCGACCATGCGCGTGGAAATGCCGAAACGCTGGGAGATTTCCAGGTGTGGCGCTTCTTCCAGACGGGCGGCGATAAGGATCTTGCGGCGGCGGGCCGGCAGTTCGTAGAGCGCCTTGACCAGGGACTGGATTTCTTTCTGGCCGCCCACCACCCGTGACGGGTCCTGGGCTTCGTCGACGCTTTGCAGCAGTTCTTCCACCTCGCTGCCGGTGAGCAGGCGCGCGTCGGCCTGGCGGCGGTCGGCGGCGATGTTCAAGGCCATGCGGACAGGTAGGCATTGGGTTGCGCCAGGTTGGGCGGCACTTCCATGCGGTCGACCCGCAGGTAGGTTTCGTGCAGCACATCGTTGGCCAGGTCCTCCGAGCCCAGGCGCTTGCGCAAACGCACCTTGAAGTCGTCGTAGGAGGCCAGGAACAAGCCGACCATCGTACTGTGCCCGGTATTTTTCATCCGCCCCAGGCTCCGTTTGCTGCTGTGCATTCCATGCGCGTTCCTGTGGTGTCGGGCATCAAAAGTAAAGTCACCGGTTGGCGCAGCGAGCTCGGTGCCGGTCGTTCGACCCGCGTGGTGCCCAGGTTGCGTACCAGTGCTTCATCGCGTTGTTCGTCGCCGGTGGAGCTGACCAACCGACTGTGTTCGATCAGCCCTTGGGGGTTGACCCACACCTGCACCAGCGCGCGGAAACTACCGGGCCGGGTCAGCGGCGAGCGGCACAGGCTGGTCTCGATGGCCTGCTGCAAGGCCGTGGCGTAGCTGTTGTTGATCCGTGCGGCGTTGCGTGCCGCCGCACCACGGGTGGCAGGCGGCTGGCTGACCGCGGGCAACTGCAAGGTGAACGCATCATCGCGTGCATAACGCGCCATCAGGCCACTCCCCGTCAGCAACATCGCCAGAGCCTCCTGCGCCGTAAAACGTCCGCGCACACTGATGGAACGCCGGCCCCGCGTCAGTTCGCGGTCGACCAGCACCGCCATTCCGGTGGCGCGGCTGTACGCTTGCAGTGCATGTTCCAGGTCCTGCGCCGGCAGGTTCAACAGCAGCAGCGGTGACTCCGCCTGCGCGACGCGACCACCGGCCAGCAGCAACAGCAAGACCAGGGCGCATACGGCGCGCCTCCAGCCCCCCTGTTCACCCCCTGCTCTGCATCGCTGCACGGCCGACGCGCCCTAGAAAACCGTCATCCTGAGGCCAATTTATGAACCTGATGTTACGGTGATAGCAAAAAAAACATCACGGTGACGAGAGGCCCGCTGCACTAGACTTGCACACCGACCGGCCCACCCCCTCGGGCCCGCCAGGAGGCCTTGATGAAACGCTTACCGCTCCTCGCCAGCCTGTTGCTGTGCGCGGCCCTGCCCTTGCACGCCCACGCCGGCAACTGCGCCGAAGTCTCGGTGGATGGCTACAAGGCGCCCGACTATGGCTGCCTGAGCCAGCAGATGGGCAACGACACGAATGCGGCCAAAGCCGCGAAGAAAAACCGCGAGGCGCAAGGCATTGCCGTGGAAAAACGCCAGCCGAACAAGGTCGGCCTGGCCACCCCGGCGGCGACCAGCGTGCGTATGGGCAATACCTTCGGCACCTCGGTGAAGCCGCAGCGGCCTTGAGTTGTTCGATGACCGTTTGAGCAACACAGCACCCATGTGGGAGGGGCACAGGTATCTACACAACTTTGTCTAAACGCTGTCCCCCCCCGGCAGATAGAGCTGTTGTGGTGAGCGGGCTTGCCCCGCGCCGGGCTGCGAAGCAGCCCCAAAACCAGCCCCTACAGAGTGTCTGATACACCGCGTTCTTCTTTCCTGGGGCTGCTTCGCAGCCCAGCGCGGGGCAAGCCCGCTCACCACCACCACCACCACCACCACCACCACCACCACCACCACCACCACCACCACAGTTACAGTGTTCCTCCTTAACTGACTGGCATTAGGGCAAGCCCCCCTCCTACATTGCCCCCAGTGTTTCCCGGAGCAGTTTTCAAGCCGCGTGACTTTCCTTTTTCAAACTGTCCATATCGATCACGAACCGGTACTTCACATCGCCCTTGAGCATGCGCTCATACGCCTCGTTGATGCCCTGGATGTCGATCATCTCCACGTCCGGGACAATCCCGTGCCTGGCGCAGAAGTCGAGCATGTCCTGGGTCTCCTGGATCCCGCCGATCAGCGAACCGGCCAGGCTGCGGCGCTCGAAGGTAAAGGGCTTGAGGGCATCCGTGGCGTTCTGGGCGGCGTAGCTGTAGGTCTTGGCCATTTCGTTCACCTGTGTGATCTGACGGTAGAGGTCAGTGGGCCAGCATAGACGCTGAACCGTTCAACCGAGCACGCCTGTACAATTTCCATCGCCTGCCTGCCCCTAACCTCACGGCTTTCAATCCCGTAGAAGTGCTGGAGAGTGGGCATGGGTAACAAAGCAATCAAGGTATCTGTGGCATTGACGCTGCTGGCGGGCGCAATGATGGGCAATGCCTTCGCGGCAACCCCGAGCGTGGCCGTGGCGCCGCAATACGACACCAGCCACGTGTATGTGGCCCCGGCGGATGTGGACCGTTTCGCCCAGAGTTTCCTCGCCACCTTTGGCGGCAAGAGCACGCCCCAGGTGGTGGTGAACGTGCTGCCGGTGCCGAGCAGCACCACCTCGCAACTGCTGCAGACGCCGGCGGGCACGGTGTCGCTGTTCGGCTTCACCACGCCGATCCCGCACCCCTTCGGCCAGGAACGCAACGGCTACCTGGTCAAGGACATGGACGCGGCGCTCAACGCCGCGCGGGAAAACGGCGCCGCCGTTATCGTCAGCGACTTCCCGGACCCGATCGGCCGAGACGCCGTGGTGCAATGGCCGGGTGGCGTGAACATGCAGCTCTACTGGCACACCAAGACCCCGGACTACGCGGCGTTCCAGACCGTGCCGGAAAACCGCGTGTACCTGTCCACCGATCGCGCTGACGCCTTTATCAAAGCGTTCCTGGGCTTCTCCCACGGCAAGGTCCTGGCCGATGACAAACACGCGCCTGGCGTCGATGTGGGTCAGGCCACTGGCACTTACCGTCGCGTCGATATCGAGTCGCCATTCGGGCGCATGGCGGTGCTGGTCACCAACGGCCACCTGCCCTACCCCTTCGGCCACGAGACCACCGGTTACCAAGTGCCTGACCTGACGGCCACGCTGGGCAAGGCCACGGGCTCCGGCGCCAAGGTCTTGGTGCCGGCCTTTGACAGCAAGGGCCGGCGCAGCGCCGTGGTGGAATTCCCCGGCGGCTACGTCGCGGAAATTCACCAGCTCCACGCCGCAAAATGATTCGCCGCACAGGCTGGGGCCTGGCCGTGCTGTGGCCGCTGCTGGTCGGCAGCGCCCACGCCGACGATCAACCGGCACGCCCGGCCATCAAGACCAACCGCTGGCAGGAGGACTGGTCGGTGCTGCGTGACCCGGCGTTGCGCACGCAGCCGCTGGACAGCTTGAAGTACATCCCGCTGTCCAGCGCCAACCCGTTCACCTATTTGTCATTGGGGGCGACGCTGCGTGAGCGCTTCGAGATGAACGATGCCAGTGGTTTTGGGGTGAAGAACGTGAAGCGTGATCGCTACCTGATCCAGCGCTTCCAGGTGCACGCCGACCTGCACTTGAACGAACACTGGCGGCTCTTCACCCAACTCGAAGACGTACGCGCCTACGACAAGACCACGGTCGGCGGCGCCGATCAGAACCGCGTCGATCTGCGCCTGGCCTTCGCCGAATACGTCAATGCCTTCGGCAGCGGCACGCTCAAGGCCCGTGTCGGGCGCCAGGACTTCGCCTTCGACTTGCAGCGTTTCATCTCATCGCGGGACGGCCCGAATGTGCGGCAATCCTTCGATGCGCTGTGGGCCGATTGGGAAACGTCCAACTGGCGCTTTATCGGGATTGCCAGCCAGCCGGTGCAGTATCAGGACGAGCGGCACTTCGATGACACATCCAACCGTGACGCGCGCTTCCACATGCTGCGGGTCGAGCGGCTGGTGGGCGGCAAGAATGAGCTGTCGGCCTACTACGGCGTGTACGAACGCAGTGCCGCGCACTATCTGGATGCGGACGGCGATGAAACCCGCCACCTGTTCGACGCACGCCTGGGCGGTGCGGCCCTGGGGTTCGACTGGGACATCGAAGCCATGCTGCAAAGCGGCTCGGTGGGCAGCAAGGATATTCGCGCCTGGGCCGGCGGCAGCCGCACGGGGTACACCTTCGAGAGCCTGGCGTGGAAACCGCGCATCGGCCTGCAACTGGACATTGCCTCGGGCGACCGCAAGACCGGGGACGGCACCGTCGGCACGTTCAACCCGCTGTTCCCCAACGGCTACTATTTTTCCCTGGCCGGCTATACGGGCTACAGCAACCTGATCCACGTCAAACCGTCGATCACCGTCAAGCCCATCGACAAGCTCAGCGTGCAGACCGCCGTCGGCCTGTTGTGGCGCCAGACCACCAGCGACGCGGTGTACACCCAGCCGAACCTGCCGGTCGCCGGCACCGCAGGACAGGGTGAACGCTGGACCGGTGCCTATGGTCAGCTGCGTACCGACTATGTGTTTACGCCGAACCTCACCGGCGCGGTTGAAGCGGTGCACTACGCGGTCGGCCGCACCTTGCGCGATGCCGGCGGCGATGACAGCAATTACCTGGGGGTCGAGCTCAAGTTCAGTTGGTGACCCCAGGCAAGCACACCCGTACAAGCCCCCGGCCCGGTTTCGGGCAATAGTGAGGCTGGTTTTTCAGTCCCTCAATCAAGGAGTTTTCCATGAGCACATTCGTTGCCAAAGACGGTACCCAGATCTACTTCAAGGATTGGGGCAGCGGTAAGCCCGTGCTGTTCAGCCACGGCTGGCCGCTGGATGCCGACATGTGGGAATACCAGATGGAGTACCTCAGCAGCCGTGGCTTTCGCACCATCGCGTTCGACCGCCGTGGCTTTGGCCGCTCGGACCAGCCCTGGACCGGCAACGACTACGACACCTTCGCCGACGACATCGCGCAGTTGATCGAACACCTGGACCTCAAGGACGTGACCCTGGTGGGCTTCTCCATGGGCGGCGGCGACGTGGCCCGCTACATCGCACGCCACGGCAGCGCACGCGTGGCCGGCCTGGTGCTGTTGGGCGCAGTGACGCCGATCTTCGGCCAGCAGGCGGATTATCCGCAGGGCGTGCCGCTCGACGTATTCGCAGGCTTCAAGGCCGAGCTGCTGAAGGATCGCGCGCAATTCCTCAGCGATTTCAACACGCCGTTCTATGGCATCAACAAAGGCCAGAAGGTCTCCGCTGGCGTGCAGACCCAGACCCTGCAAGTCGCCCTGCTCGCCTCCCTCAAGTCCACGGTCGATTGCGTCACGGCGTTCTCGGAAACCGACTTCCGCCCGGACATGGCCAGGATCGACGTGCCGACCCTGGTGATCCACGGTGACGGCGACCAGATCGTGCCGTTCGAGACCACCGGCAAGGTGGCGGCCGAGATGATCAAGGGCGCCGAGCTGAAAGTGTACAAGGATGCGCCCCACGGTTTTGCCGTGACCCACGCTCAGGCCTTGAATGAAGACCTGCTGGCGTTCCTGAAACGCTGAAACACCCGCTCCTTATTTTGGCCGGGCTCGCCCGGCCTTTTTTTGCTCAGGAGAAACGCTGGCTCAGCACCAGGCGCCCCGGCCCGCTGATCAGCAGCGTGGTGAAAATGATCAACAGCAGCCAGCCGAATTGCCCTTCCAGCAGCGTCCACTCCGGATGCACCACCACCATCGCAATCAACAGCACCGCCAGAATCGGCAGGCACGCCAGGCGCACCAGCACCCCGGCGATGATCAGCAGCGGGCACAGCACTTCGGCGAAAATCGCCAGCAGCAAGGTGACATGGGCGCCGAGGTGAAACGGGTCCTCGATCAACTTCAACTGCTCGCTGTAGTTGAGCAACTTGGGCAGCCCATGCACCCACAGCAGGAACAACGCCCCGCTGCCCCGCAGAAACAACAGCCCCAGGTCCTGGTGTCTTGATTCGTTCATATGCGCTCCGGTGGGTTGACACGTTATCGACGTCGATTGTGTCCACGGCGCGGTACGCACGCTTGCAAGCCTGTGCTGACTAATCCCCCGTTCCGGCAAACCCCGCGACGATTTCATCGATCACCGCCCGCACCCGTGCGGTGTGGCGCAGGTCGGCGTGGGTCACCAGCCAGACGTCGTAGGGCAACGGCCGCGTGCGCTCCGGCCACAGGCGCACCAACCCGTCGCGCTCACCGGTGAGGATCGGGATTTCGCCGATGCCGATCCCGGCGGCGATGGAGCGGCGCACCAACAGGCTGGAACTCAGGGCGGCGACGATGCGCCCACGGCCCAGGGGTTCCGAGACCAGGGTCATGTCCTTCTGGGTTTGCAGGTACGGTTGATAGACCACAAGATCATGCCCTTCAAACAGGCTGCCCGGCGCCGGCGTACCCTGGCGATCGATATAGGCCTGGGACGCAAACAACCCCACCGGCCAGCGCGCGAGACGCCGGGCGATCAGGTCGGGGCTGTCCGGGCGGGTGTTGCGCACGGCGATGTCGGTCTCGCGTTTGGCCAGGCTCAGGAACTGGGTAGAAGCGTCGAGCTGCACGCGCACATCCGGGTGCTGGACGTGCAGGCGCGCAATCGCCGGAATCAGGAAGTCGATGGCCAGGGAGTCGGTGGTACTGACCCGTACGGTGCCGGTCAGGCGGTCATCCAGGCCCTGGATCTGGCGCTCCAGATCGAGCGCCGAGCGTTCCATTTTTTCCACCGAGTGCAGGGCGGCCTCGCCGACGGCCGTCAGTGCGTAGCCTTCGGAGGTGCGCAGGAACAGCGTTGCACTCAGGGACTTTTCCAGGGCATTGACCCGCCGGCCCACGGTCGCCTGGTCGACCCCCAATGCCCGTGCGGCACCGCGCAGCGTCGACTCGCGGCAGACCGCCAGGAACACCCGTGCATCATCCCAATTCATGCTGACCCCTTGCGCTGCATATATGCATCACTATGACGTGTAATCGCTGCATTATTGCATCTATAAACCTGGATATGCTGGGCACCAGAGAAAAATACCCAGGACCGCCATCATGCTCGACACTCATGCCCCACCCCGCCACTCCGTGTGGCTGCCGATCTTCGCCGGCCTGTGCGCCAGCCTGGTCAGCATCGGCCTGGCGCGCTTTGCGTACACGCCGTTGATTCCGTCGCTGATCCAGGCCCACTGGTTCAGCGCCAATGACGTGGTGTACCTCGGTGCCGCCAACCTGGTGGGTTACCTGATCGGCGCGCTGATCGGGCGGCCCATCGCCCAGCGCACCTCGAACAGGGCTGCGCTGCGCATCATGATGGTGGCGGTGACCCTGGCGTTCTTCGCCTGCGGCTTCCCGCTGTCGGTGGTGTGGTTCTTCGCTTGGCGGCTGCTGTCGGGGATTGCCGGTGGCGCAATCATGGTGCTGGTGGCGGCGACCGTGTTGCCCCATGTTCCGGCAGCGCGCCGGGGCTTGGCCAGTGGCGCGATTTTCCTCGGTATCGGCCTGGGCATCGCCGGCTCCGGCACGCTGGTGCCGCCGCTGCTGAGTCTGGGTTTGCAGCAGACCTGGTTCGGCCTGGGCCTGCTGGCCGTGGTGTTGACCGCCGCCAGCTGGTTCGCCTGGCCGGCGGGCACGCTGCATGAAGACGCGCCGCCATCCGGCACGGCCGTAGCAACGCCTTCCGGCGTGTACCTGCTGTTCGCCCAATACGCCTTCATGGCCGCGGGGCTGGTACCGGCGATGGTGTTCCTGGTGGATTACGTGGCCCGTGGCCTGGGTGCCGGGGCGCATATCGGCGCGATGATCTGGGTGATGTACGGCCTGGGGTCGATTGTGGGGCCGGTCACCTACGGGTTCCTGGCAGATAAACTGGGGGCGCGCTTGAGCATCCGCGTGGTGCTGGTGGTGCAGGCGATTGCCGTCGGTGCGTTGCCGTTTGCCGGCTCGTTGACTGGCCTGGCGGTCCTCGCGGTGATCCTCGGTTCTTTCCCGCCGGGCATCGTGCCGTTGGCGCTGGCGCGGGTGCACGAACTGATTCCCAACCATCATCAGCAGCAGGTCGCGTGGAGCCGTGCCACGGTGTCCTTTGCGACTTTCCAGGCGCTCTCGGGGTTTGCCTATTCCGCCCTGTTCAACGTCAGCGGAGGCCAGCATGCGCTGTTGTTCCTGATCGCCGCGGGGGCGATAGTGGTCGCCCTGGCCCTGGAACCGGGCATGCGCCTGCTGAACCGTCGGCCTTCCGACGCGGTCCCAACCCATACGCTCATCGCTGCAGGTAATCTGAAATGACGCTTCCCAAAGAAATGACCCTGATCGAAATCACCACCCCAGGTGGCCCCGAGGTGCTGCAACCACGCCGGGCAGATGTACCGGTGGCGGGCCCCGGCGAGATCCTGATTCGCGTGCATGCGGCCGGTGTCAATCGCCCCGACGCCCTGCAACGCGCCGGCAAGTACCCGATGAAACCCGGCATGAACCCGCTGCCTGGCCTGGAAGTGGCGGGCGAAGTCGCCGCGCTGGGCGACGGCGTGACCGAATACGCCGTGGGCGATAAGGTCTGTGCCCTGACCAATGGCGGCGGCTATGCGCAGTTCTGCACGGTGCCCGCCAGCCAGGCGCTGCCGATTCCTGAAGGCATGGACTGGATTCAAGCCGCCGCCGTGCCGGAAACCTTCTTCACCGTGTGGGCCAACCTGTTCGGCCTCGGCGATGCCCACACCGGCCAGCGCGTGCTGATCCACGGCGGCACCAGCGGCATCGGTACGACCGCGCTGATGCTGTGCCGCGAATTCGGCATCCAGGCCTTCGCCACCGCCGGCAGCGCCGACAAATGCGCGACCATCACCCAACTGGGCGGCGAGCCGATCAACTACCGGGAACAGGATTTTGCCGAGGTCATCGCGCAACAGACCGATGGCCAGGGCGTGGATGTGATCCTCGACATCATGGGGGCCTCGTATCTCAACAACAACCTCAAGGCCCTGGCCATGGACGGGCACCTGGTGATGCTGGGTTTCCTCGGCGGCGCCAAGGCCAACGACGTCGACCTGTTGAGCATCCTCGGCAAGCGCGCGGTAATTACCGGCTCGCTGTTGCGTGCGCGCAGCAAGGATGAAAAAGCCGCGATTGCCGCACAGTTGCGCGAGTACATCTGGCCGGTACTGGAGGCCGGGCGTTGCCTGCCGATCATCGACAAGGTGTACGAATACACCGACGCCGCCCAGGCCCATGCACGGATGGAAGGTGGGGACCATATCGGCAAGATTGTGTTACGGGTGGAGTAACCAGCAGGCAACACAAAGCAAATGTGTGAGGGGCAAGCAGTAACCTGTAGTGAGCGGGCTTGCCCCGCGCTGGGTTGCGAAGCAGCCCCAATAAGAGCGCTGCAGTGTGTCAGGCAGCTCCGGGGCTGTGTTTGAGGCTGCTGCGCAGCCCAGCGCGGGGCAAGCCCGCTCACCACAAAAAGCCCGCTCACCACAGTTATAGTGTTCCTTCTTAAATGGCTGGCATCAGGGCAAGCCCCCTCCCACATTGACCGCGTTCTTACTCGGAGTAAGTGGGGTAGTCGATGTAGCCCACCTCCCCCCCACCATACATCCCCTCTTCCCGCAGCGGGTTCAACGGCCAGCCCTTGAATAGCCGTTGCGGCAGGTCCGGGTTGGCAATGAACGGCCGTCCGAACGCAATCAAATCCGCCAGCCCGGCGTCGACCAGTTTCGCGCCGCGTTCAGCGGTGTAGCGACCGGCGTAGATAATGCGACCGCTGAAGGTGCTGCGCACGGCTTCACGGAAGCTGTCGGGCAGCACGGGGGCGTTGTCCCAGTCGGCTTCGGCGATGGACACGTAGGCGATGCCCGACTGTTCCAGCACCTTGATCGCTTCGATGTAGGTGTGGTGCGGGTCTTCTTCTACCAGGCCGATGTACACACGGTCCTGGTCGGTGCCGCTGAACAACGGCGAGAACCGCACGCCCAGGCGCTCCGGCCCGACCACCTTGCTGACCGCTTCGACGATCTCGCGCAAAAAGCGCAGGCGATTGTGCAGCGAACCACCGTACTCATCGTCGCGCTGGTTGGAGTGGGCCGAGATGAACTGGTTGACCAGGTAACCGTTGGCCGAATGAATTTCCACGCCGTCAAACCCGGCGTCCAGGGCATTGCGTGCGACCTGGGCGTAGTGCCCGACCAACTCTTCAATCTCGAGCACGCTCAAGGCGCGAGGCACCGGCGGTTGCTTCAATTCACCCGTGCCAGGCCCGGTCTCGATAAAGGCCTTGGCTTGCCGGGCTTGAATCGCCGACGGTGCCACCGGTGCGGCGCCGTCAGGCTGCAAGGCGTTGTGGGACACACGGCCCACATGCCACAGCTGGGCAAAGATCACCCCGCCTTCGGCATGCACCGCGTCGGTGACCTTGCGCCAGCCGTCGATCTGCGCCGGGGTGTAGATGCCCGGCGTCCAGGCATAACCCTGGCCACGGGGTTCGATCTGGGTGCCTTCGCTGACCATGAAACCGGCCGTAGCGCGCTGGCGGTAATACTCGGCCATCAGGTCGGTGGCGATATCGCCGGGCTGGGCGCTGCGCTGGCGCGTCAACGGTGGCAGCACGATACGGTTGTTCAAGGTGTGACGGCCCAGTTTGACCGGGGTACTTAAAACGCTGTTAGTCATTGGGGTATTCCAAATTCGAGACGAGCAAAAGCATTGGCGACTGTTGCAAGTCGCCAATGAATGAAAGGGTTAATTAACTTACGCGGTGAGTTTGAGCAGCGCCTTGGCCACGTCACTGGAACTGGCAGGGTTCTGCCCAGTGATCAGCAAACCATCTTCGAGCACGAAGGATTGCCAGTCGACGCCCTTCTGATAGTTGCCGCCCAGTGCCTTGAAATCATCTTCAATCAGGAACGGCACCACCTCGGTCAGGCCCACCGCCGCTTCTTCCGAGTTGGAGAAGCCGGTGACGCGACGGCCCTTGACCAGCGGCTCGCCATTGACCGCCTTGACGTGACGCAAGGCGCCCGGTGCGTGGCAGACAAAGCCGATAGGCTTACCGGCACGTTCGAAGGACTCGATCAGGGCGATGGACACCGGCGACTCTGCCAGGTCCCACAGCGGGCCGTGGCCGCCTGGGTAGAACACGGTGTCGAAGTCGTCAGCGTTGACCGTGTCCAGCTTGACCGTGCTGGCCAGGGCCTGTTGCGCGGCAGGGTCGGCGGCAAAGCGGCGAGTCTGCTCGGTTTGCGCGTCGGGCGCGTCACTCACCGGGTCCAGGGGCGGCTGGCCACCGGCCGGGGACGCCAGCACCAGTTCGGCGCCGGCGTCCTTGAACACGTAATAGGGTGCAGCAAATTCTTCGAGCCAGAAGCCGGTCTTGCGGCCGGTGTCGCCAAGCTGGTCGTGAGAGGTCAGTACCATTAATACTTTCATTTTCCAGTGCCTCGATCAGTGAATATCAGTGTGTCCAGGGCAACCCAACAGCTGTCGGGTCAGCAGCAACGCCTCCTCAAAAGGCGCGGATGTCCGGGTGATCTTGCTCATCACGCTGGTCCCCAGCCACAGCGCGTACAGGCGCCGGGCCAGGCTTGCAGGGGCTTGGTCGACGGCCAGGGAACCGTCCTCAAGGCCACGCTGTATGGCGATGGCGAGTAAATCGATGGTGCGCGACGTGCCACGTTCCAGCGCCAGGCGCATGGGCTCTGAAAGGTCTGACACCTCCGCACCCAGTTTGACGGCAAGGCATTTGCCCGCATCGGTGCAACCGGTCTGATTGTCGATCCAGGCCTGCCAATAACGCATCAACTTGGCGTGCTGGGATAAACCGGGTTGGTCGAACAGTTGCTGCATGCCGTGCACGTAGTTGTCGAAGTAGGTGTCGAGCAACACGACACCGAAGCCATCCTTGGAATTGAAGTAGTGATAGAACGAGCCTTTAGGCACCTCGGCGGCTTGCAGTATTTCGTTCAAGCCCACCGCAGAAAAACCTTTGCGGCCGACAATCAATCGCGCCGTATCAAGAATGGTCTGCCGTGCACTTTTAGTTTCTCTGCTCATGCTTCACTCCGTCCGATTAGACCAGTCGTCTAGTTCGTTGAGGGAATGTTAGGGGCCGCGCCAACCCCTCACAATGTCATATGCGCAAGGATTCCGGACATGACCCGACGTCGGTTGCCGTTTTCCCGGCAGCCGCCGACAATCCACCCTCCCACGCCCCTGGAGACATGCGATGCACAGCGTTGCGCTGATGGTTTACCCGAACTTCCAATCCCTGAGCCTCAGCCTGGGCTCGGTGTTCGAGTGCGCGAACCTGCTGCGTGGAGAGCCTGCCTATGAGTTTCACCTGGTGTCGGAAAGCGGCGGCGCGGTGATGACGTCCCAGGGCTTTTCGGTGAACACCTCGCCCCTGCGGCCCCAAGGCTACGACACGCTGATCGTCAGCGGTTACCTGGAGTTTCGCCTGCCGGAGGCCAACCTGCTGGCACTGGTCAAGGCCGCCTCGGCCCAATCGCGGCGTGTCGCCTCGTTGTGCATGGGCATCTTCGTGCTGGCCGAGGCCGGCTTGCTCGACGGCAAGCGCACCACCACCCACTGGATCCACGCGCCGGCCTTTCGCAAGCGCTACCCGGACATCCGCCTGGAAGAAGACAAGCTGTTTATCGTTGACGGCCAGGTATGGACCGGCGCCGGCATGAGTGCCGGGGTGGACATGGCGCTGGCCATGGTGGAGAACGACCTGGGCAGCGACCTCGCCCGGCGCATTGCGCGCAAGCTGGTGATCGCCCAGCGCCGGGGCAGCGAGCAATCGCAGTTGTCTGCACTGTTGGAGCTGGACCCCAAGTCCGACCGTGTGCAACTGGCCCTGGCCTACGCCCGCGAAAACCTCACCCATGACCTGTCGGTGGACGCCCTGGCCGAGGTGGCCCGGCTGAGCCCACGTCAATTCAGCCGGGTATTTCGCGAAGAAACCGGGCAGACGCCGGCCAAGGCCATCGAATCCCTGCGGGTTGAAGCCGCACGGGCGATGATGGAAACCAGCCGTCATCCGGTGGAAGTGGTGGCCCGCGAAACCGGGTTCGGTGATCGCGAGCGCATGCGCCAGGCGTTTCTAAGGGCGTTCGGGCAGCCGCCCCAGGCGATGCAGCACACCTTTAATGCAACACCGCCCGCGTAACCAGGTAACTCATCAACTGCGGGTCATCCGCCAGTTCAAGGGCGTGCACCGGGCGCGGCAGGTTATCCAGCACCGTACGCCAGAACGCCTGGGACACTTCGTCCTGGTCATAAAACCGCACCAGCCAATCCGCCTCGCCGCTGCACAACACCTGGGTGGCGATGGCGCGGCCGATGCCTTTGCGGCGATAGCGCTTGAGGATAAACAGGTCGGCCAGTTCCAGGGCGTCGATGCCCGGCAACTCGCTGCCCTCGATCAGCAGGAAGCCGGCGATATAGCCGTCCACCAACAACAGGTTGGCGCTCCACTGCGGGTCTTGCCAATAGCGGTTCAGGTGCTGGTCATGGATGTAGAAACGGCCGTCCGCCTCGACATCTTCCTGCTCCCAGTCCGACGATTCATAGGCGTAGTACTGGTAGAGATTGCGGATCAGCTCGGCTTCTTCGGGGCCGGTCTGGATCAGTTCCACGGTGGTTTCAGGCATGGGGCTCTCGGTCAAAAAACGCAGGGCGCCATTGTTCACAAAACCTCGGCGCAGTCCAATAGCGCCGCGAACCTTTCTACTTGCTGAACCGATTGCAAATAGCGACGAGCCCTGCCGAAGCGCTGAAACATTTCGAATAAACTCCGCCGGCTCGCCACTTTTTCAAGGACACGCACTTTGACCAACGTCTGTACCGCCGGCCTGGATGTGGGCTTCGCCTCCCTGGATTACCTGCAGATCTTTATCCTGGGCGTGATCCAGGGCATTACCGAATTGCTGCCGGTCTCCTCCACCGCCCATATGCGTGTGGTGCCCGCCCTGCTCGGCTGGCAAGACCCCGGCTCGGCGTTTTCGGCGGCCATGCAGCTGGCGGCACTGGCGGCGGTGGTCAGTTACTTCTGGCGCGATGTGCGCCAAGTGACCACGGGCAGCATCGGCGCGGTGCGCCGGGGCGACTACAACGATCCATGGTTCAAGCTGGCCGTGGCGATTGTGTTGGCGACCATTCCGATCGGGATCGCCGGCCTGGCCTTGTCGTCGACCCTGAACGCCTGCAATTCGCCACTGCGCGGGCTGCTGGTGATCGGTATTTCCTGCGTGGTAATGGCGGTGCTGCTGGCGGCGGCCGAGCTGCGTGCCCGGCATACCCGCGAGGTCAGCCAGATGCGCCTGCGGGATGCGCTGATCGTCGGGGTCGCGCAGATCGGCGCGTTGATTCCGGGCGTATCGCGTTCCGGCTCGACCCTCACCGCGGCCCTGTTCCTCAACTTCAAACGCGAAGAAGCCGCGCGCTTTTCCTTCCTGCTGGGCCTGCCCGCCATCGCCCTCGCCGGTTTGAAGGAGCTGTGGGTGCTGCTGCATGCCGATATGCCCGCCCATGCCTGGCCGCATTTGTTGTTCGGGCTGGTGGTGGCCAGCGTCTCGGCGTTCTTCGCGATCTGGGGCCTGATGAAGTTCCTCGAGCGGTTCTCCACCTGGCCGTTTGTGATCTATCGCGCGCTGCTGGGGATGTTCCTGATTGTGGCCGTCAGTACCGGGCTGCTGGGTTGATATAACACCCGGCATCAATCTCATGTGGGAGGGGGCTTGCCCCCGATGAGGGCGTGTCAGTTGATGCAACTTTAACTGACCCAATGCTATCGGGAGCAAGCCCCCTCCCACATTTGAACTGCTTTGCTTTACAGCCCGCCCGTACGCTCCGCCAGTGCTTCGAGCAGGTCAGCCGACGGCACGAAAAACAACCCGCCGGTGGCCGCCGTGCTGAAGTCGAGCAAGCGGTCGTAGTTGCCTGCCGGGCGGCCGACGAACATGTTTTCCAGCATCTGCTCCAGCGGCTGCGGCGAGCGTGCGTAGCCGATGAAGTAGGTGCCGAACTCCCCGGCCCCCGGGCGGCCGAAGGGCATGTTGTCGCGCAGGATTTTGACTTCTTCGCCGTTCTCGTCGGTGATCACGGTCAGGGCGCTGTGGGCATTGCTCGGCTTGGCGTCTTCGCCTAACTCGATATCCGACAGCTTGGTACGCCCGATCACCTTCTCCTGGGCTTCCACCGTCAGGCCGTTCCAGGCGGTCATGTTGTGCAGGTATTTCTGCACCAGCACGTAGCTGCCGCCTTCGAATCCGGGGTCTTCGTCGCCGACGATAGTGAAGCCCACGGCCTTGCGCCCCACCGGGTTCTCGGTGCCGTCGACAAAGCCAATGATGCTGCGCATGTCGAAGTAGCGGAAACCCTGGACTTCATCCACCACCTTCACGCTATCGCCCAGGGCGGTCATCAGTTGGGTGGCGAGTTCAAAGCACAGGTCCATCTGCTCGGCGCGGATATGCAGGAGGATGTCGCCGGGCGTCGACACCGCCATGCGCCCTTCCACACCGAACTCCCGAAACGGGTGCAACGCCGCCGGGCGCGGTGCGCCGAACAAGCGGTCCCAGGCCTGCGAGCCAAAGCCGCAGACGCAGGTGAGGTTGCCCGCCGGCACGCGTTTGCCCACCGAACGCACCAGCCCGGCGATGTCTGCGCACCAGGCGCGCACGCCGTCTTCACTGCCGGGGGCGATGGTGGCGACCATAAAGATCGCGCTGCTGGTGATCGGGTGGCAGACGGACTGCGGTTCAAGAGGCGGCTGAACGGAGGAAGTCGGCATGGGGCAAATCCAGGCTAGGGGCGGGAGTGAACCCGCGCAGGTTAGCAGATCATTTCCGGCACGCCTGCCACACGTCGCGAATCAAGGCCTTGAGCTGCAACGCCTCGGCCCAGCGATCACTGATTTCACGCCCATCGGCGCCGGTGATGGCATAGGGCGGCGGGCCCAGTTCGCAGGTGAAGGACAGGCTGTGCGGGGTGTCGGGGCGGGCCAGCCAGTCCTCGATCCCGTAGCGCCACCACTGGGTAAAGCGCTGCACCCAGGCCTGGTGCTGAGGGAACGCCAGCGACACCTGCACCTGTTCACTGCTGGCCACACGGCCATGAAAGCCCCAGCTGTGGCGCAGGATCGTGCGGATCTGCTCGTCGTCTTCGGCGGCGCCGGGCTCGGGCAACTCGCGGCCGACCACGTAGTGAGACAGGTCGGTCAGCAGCTTCAAATCGGGCATCTGCGCCAGCAGGTCGAGGGTGAACAGCAGGTCGTTGGTCAGGCGATAGCGGTGGGTTTCCAGCAGCACCGGAAAGTCCACCTGCTCGGCCAGGCGTTGCCAGCCTTCGATCAAGCGGGCGGCTTCGGTTTGGGTGCGTGGGCGCACATCGGCTTGCAGGGTGAGGTGGTGGCAGCCGTGGCGGCTGATCACATCCAGTGCCGCCGCCAGGTCGTCGACGCTTTGCGGGAACAACTGGCCCTCGATCTGCAGGCCCCGCGCCGTGGCGGCGGCGTGCAGGCGCGCGACATCGGCGGCGTGCCAGTAGTGATCGGTAATGCCGTCGAAACCGGCGGCCTTGATGCGGTCGAGTTGGGCCTCCATGGGGCCGGGCTCGGTGTGCATCGCCCAGAGGGATTGGAATACCAGGAATTGGCGCATATCAGCCTCGCAGCAGGTGTTTGAGGGACACATCGGGGTCGGCCAGGCTGGCCGCGTTCAGGGCGATGCGCGCGCTGATCAGCCGCTCGCACAGCTTGACGTCCTTGGCCACGCTGTTGCCGGGGCCCCAGCCGCAGGCGCCTTGCAAACGTTGGTCGGCGTCGAGGTAGAACAGCAACAGCCCCGCGCCCGGCAAGGCACGGCTGACGGTCAGCGGCGTGATCACGCCCACGGTCTGCAAGCCCCAGTCGTACTGGTCGGACCAGAAGCCGGGCAGCGCTCCGAACGGCTCATCACGCCCGAGCATGTTCAGTGCGGCATGCCGCCCTTGGGCCTCGGCATTGCGCCAGGTTTCCTGGCGCTGGTACTCACCGCCGAGGCGAAACTCGCACACGTCACCTGCCGCGTAGATGTCCGGCGCGCTGGTGCGCAGGTGCGCGTCGACGCGAATGCCCTGCCCCACCTCCAGCCCCGCCGCCACGGCCAGCTCGATATTCGGTTGCATGCCGATGCCGACCACCACCAGGTCGCAGGGCAGTAACTGCCCGTCCACCAGTTGCACCGCCTCTGCATGGATCGACTCCAACGCCACATTCAAGCGCACGTCGACACCCTGTTGGCGATGCACCTGCAGCAGCGCTTCGGAGATGACCGGCGCCAGCACCCGGCCCGCCAAGCGTGGCCCGGCTTCGAGCACCGTCACCTCACAGCCCAGGCCACGGGCGGTCGCCGCGACTTCCAGGCCGATAAACCCGCCGCCGACAATCACCAGCCGCGCTCCGGGCCGCAATGCGGATTTCAGCGCCAGCGCTTCATCGTGGGTGCGCAGGTACAACACGTTGGCCCGCGCCTGGGGCAAGCGTCGCGCCCTGCCGCCGGTGGCCAGCAACAGCCCGGAGTAGCTCAACCACTGGCCGTCGGCCAATTGCAGGCGGTGTTGCGACGGGTCCAATTGGCTGACCGGGTTACCGGCGATATGTTCGATGCCTAACTCGGCGAGCCGGGCGCTGTCGCACAGGCTGCAGCCGGCCAGGTCCATGCTTCCCTGCAACAGGCCCTTGGAAAGGGGCGGCCGCTCGTAGGGCACGTGCGGTTCGTCGCCGATCAGGATGAGGCGCCCGCTGTAGCCTTCTTCACGCAGGGTCAATGCCGCGCGGCCACCGGCATGGCCGGCGCCGACGATGATCAGGGCGGCGTTCATCATCAAGCCGTGACGGCGAGCAACACCCGCCCCGCTTCGACCCGCACCGGATAGGTCTTGAGGTTGACGCACACCGGCGCGCCCAGGGCCTTGCCCGAGCGGTAATCGAAGCGCCCGTTGTGCTTGGGGCACTCGATCACATGGTCCATCACCAGGCCGTCGGCGAGGTGGATTTTCTCGTGGGTGCACAGGCCGGCGGTGGCGAAAAACTCATTATCCGCCGAGCGGAACACCGCGTAGGTGTGCGCCCCGTGGTCGAAGCGCAGCACGTCTTCTTCGTCTATTTCGCCCACGGCGCAGACGTCGATCCATTGATCGTTCATGGCGTTTTCTCGTGTTCTTGGGTGGGGTTCAGCCGGCAGTGGCTTCTGCATGCATCGGGGCCCTGGCGGCCGGTTCAGCGCTGGGGCGGATGGGACGCTGGACGAAGTAAGTCGGATCGCTGCGCTGCTTCCAGATCGTCGGAAGGATCTCCTTGTACGCCTCGAACAGGTTGGCGTACGGCGGTGGGCAGTCGCTGCGGATCTCTTCGTGCAATTGCGCCAAGGCGTGGTACGGCACCATCGGGTACATGTGGTGTTCGAGGTGGTAGTTCATGTCCATGTAGATAAAGCGCAGCACGCGGTTCATGTAGATGGTGCGGCAGTTGCTGCGGTGGTCGAGCACATCTTCGGCCAGGCCCACATGCTGGGTGAGGCCGAACACGTAGCCGAGCCAGGCGCCGTAGATACTTGGCAGCCCAACCAGCATCAGCGGCAACCAGCTGTGCAGGTACAACGCGGTGCCGATCACCAGCGCATAAATACCGACCCAGATACGCGCGGCGCGGAACACCTTGGGCCACTCGGATTCGGGGATGAAGTCCGCCTCCTGGGCACTCATCTGGCCGATGGCATGGCACGCCACACCGCTGAAGGTCTTCCAGGCCAGGGGCAGGTTGAACAGGCTGAGAAACATCATCGGCAGGCTCGGCGGGCGAGGCTCGACGATCTCCGGGTCGCGGCCGACGACGATGGTGTCGGTGTGGTGCCGGGCATGGCTCCAGCGCCACACGTGGGGTTCGAAGATGCACATGAAGCTTGCGACCTGATACAGCACGTCGTTCATCCAGCGGGTCTTGAACGCGGTGCCGTGGCCGGTTTCGTGCCAGCGCGGGTTGGACGCGGTGCCGTACAGCACGCCATAGACGAGGAAGAACGGCACGCAGGCCCACGTGCCCCAGAACCAGTAGCCGCCGAAGCCGGTGACGAACAGCGCGACCACCCACATAGCGGTGTCGAGCAAGGCCGGGCCGTCGCGGCGTTGCATCAGTTCTTTCATGCGTTTACGGGAAATCGGCGATTGGTACCAACTGGCCGAGACCAGGCCTTTTTCCGCCGCGCGGGCGGCTTCGGGGCCGGTGAGGCTGTAGTCGCGCCGAGCGGTATGAGCGGTGTGTTCAGGCATTGTTATTGTTCTCCGCAAGCGAGAGGTTTCAGGTGCTTTGCGAAACCAACGATAGAGCGCGGCTAAATCACCCTCAAGGCCTTGAATCCATTCCCTATCAAGCTATCATCCAGGCCCAGCGGGGCTTGATAGTTTTCTATCAAGACGCTCAAGGGGGCTGTCATGAACAACAATAAACGCCCGACCATCGCCACCGTCGCCGCCCATGCGGGCCTCAGCGTGGCCACCGTCGACCGCGTGCTGAATGCGCGCGCGCCGGTCAATCCGCAAACGGCCGAGCAGGTGTTCCAGGCTGCCGAAGCGGTGGGCTATTTTGCTGCACGGTTGATCGGCCAGCGCATACGCGAACGCCGGCCCACCTATCGCTTCGGCATCCTGCTGCTGGGCACCGCCCAGGCGTTCTATGCCCACCTGGCGCAGTCGATCAGCGAGGCGGCGCAGCATCACGCCAGCGCCAACCTGACCTGCCAATTCGACTACATCAACGACCGCACACCCAGCGCCATCGTCGCGCAGATCGAACAACTGGCCGTGCAGTGCGATGGCCTCGCCGTGGTCAGCTTCGCCCACCCGCTGATCAACGCCTGCCTGGCGCAGATCCGCGAGGCCGGCGTGCCGGTGGTGGCCCTGCTCTCGGATATTCATGAGCAAGCCCTTGAACCCTATGTGGGCCAGGACAACCACGTAGTCGGGCGCACCATGGGCTGGCTGCTCGCCCGCACCTGCGGCGCACGCAAAGGCAGCGTGGGGATCCTGCTCGGCGGCCATCGCTTCCTCGGTCACCAGGCACGGGTCGAAGGCCTGCACAGCTACCTCGCCGAACACGCCCCCGGCCTCAAGCCGCTGGAGCCACTGATCAACCTGGACAACTGCGACATCACCGAAGAAGCCACCCTCGACCTGCTCACCCGCCACACCGACCTCCGCGGCCTGTGCGTGGTGGGCGGCGGCGGCGACGGCATCATCAGCGCCCTCGCGCAACTGCCCAAACGCCCGGCGTTGTGCTGCATTTTGCAGGAGTCCACGGCGCTGTCACGCCAGGCACTGAGCCAGGGGTTGATCGATGTGGTGATGGACTCACAGCCCAGGCAGACGGCGAACGCGCTGGTGCAGTTGCTGGTGGAATTGCAGAGTGCCGAGGGGTTTGATCCGGGGCGGCATCGGGTGCATATCGCGCCGCAGATTGTGACGTCGGAGAACATGTGTACCTGATACATGGAGATCAAAATGTGGGAGGGGGCTTGCCTCCGATAGCGGTGGGTCAGTTAAGTAGATGTCAACTGACACTCAGCTATCGGGGGGCAAGTCGAACCGTCGCACCGCCCCTCCCACATCGACCGCGTTCCATTGGTGGGCGGGTGGCGTTTTGTCATGGTTTGTAAAGGGCCAGCAAGGCCGGTCCCTTTTAATTGCAGGACGTTTCCTAGACAATCCTGGCCGCGTTGTGCCTGCTGGAATCGGTGGCTAGTCTGCGGTCCGTCACTGCTCATCAGTGATCGGGTTTAGTCGCCCGTTACCAGTTTGCGCAAGCTGTCGCCATGTTCATGGTGGCTGTGCGCAGGGCACCTTCGGGTGCGCCGGGTTCAACTGGCCGGTCGACTAACCTGCGTACAGCCGCCACCCGACGTTTAGTCGCGAAAGGTTCGGTTCCTTACCTACCAGTTGGAATTACACCATGAACAAAGTCCTACCCGATCCACCCCACGATCCCGCCAAAGACCGCGCCGCGTTCAACCGCGCCATCGATCACTATCTCCCCACCCAAGGCTTTCACTCCGTCAACGAAGACCTGAGCTTTGAAGATGCCCTGCTCTACACCGCCAGTTTGCTCGACAGTGCGTCGGCGACTGCGCTGGATTGTGGGGAGCAACTGGAAAGCCCGGAGCGGGCGAAGATCTTGGCGGTGTGGCATTTGCTGGAAATTGCCAAAACCACTGTGAATCGCTCCATCGATTGCCTGAAACGCGGTTAAACATGTGGGAGGGGGCTTGCCCCCGATGGCGGTGGATCAGTTAAGTAGATGTCAACTGACACTTCGCTATCGGGGCAAGGGTATCTACGCAACCTTTCAGCCCCTGACAAATCTCCCTGTGGCGAGCGGGCTTGTCCCGCGCTGGGCTGCGCAGCAGCCCCAGTCAAGAAGATCGCGGTGTATCAGACACTCTGTAGAGGCTGGTTTTGGGGCTGCTGCGCAGCCCAGCGCGGGACAAGCCCGCTCACCACGACAGCCCTATCCGCCGCGCTTTCAGCGTTGAGCCAACGTTGTGTAGATACCTATGGCTATCGGGGGCAAGCCCCCTCCCACATTTCGACCTTACGCGCCGCGAAAATCTGCGGCACTCAACCCGAATCGACTCATCTTGTTGTACAGCCCACCCCGGGACACGTTCAGTTGCCGGGCGGCCAGGCGGATGTTGCCGCCGGTGCTTTTGAGTGCGGCGATGATGGCGTGCATTTCGTGGCTGCTCAGGTCCTGGGCGGGCTGAGGTTCGTGGTGGCGCAGCGTAGCGCGCGGTCTGGTTTCCAGGGGCAAATCGGCCGCCTGGATCAACTCGCCTGTCGCCAGGTTGGTGGCGCGTTCGATGCTGTTTTCCAGCTCGCGCACATTGCCTGGCCAGGCGTAGGCCGAGAGCAATTCCAGCGCATCCGGGGCAAAGCCCTGTACCGATTTGCGCAGCGAACGGGCGCAGCGCGTGAGGAAGTGCCGCGCCAGCAACGGGATGTCTTCACGGCGCATGCGCAGCGGCGGTACGGTCAGGTTCAGTACGTTGAGGCGGTAGTAGAGGTCTTCACGGAACGCGCCTTCGGCCACCGCCTGGCTGAGGTTGCGGTGGGTGGCGGCAATGATCCTTACGTCCACGGGCCGTGAGTTTTTCGCGCCGACGCGGGTGATCTCGCCTTCCTGCAACACCCGCAACAGGCTGACCTGGGCGTCGAAGGACATATCGCCGATCTCATCCAGAAAGATGGTGCCGCCATCCGCCAGTTCAAACTTGCCTGCCGACCCGCCCCGGGCCGAGCCGGTAAACGCGCCTTCGACGTGCCCGAACAGCTCGCTCTGCACCAGGTCCCGTGGGATCGCGCCGCAGTTGACCGCCACGAACGGGCCGTTGGCGCGGTCGCTGGCGTTGTGGATGGCCTGGGCGAACAGCTCCTTGCCGGTGCCGCTTTCGCCGAGGATCAGGGTGGTGGATTCACTGCGACTGGCGATGCGCCCCAGGTGCAGCGCGTCCTGGATCGCCCGCGACGTGCCCTGGATGGTGTCGAAGGTGTAGCGCGCCTGGGTGCTGATGATGCGCCGGGTGATTTCACGGATGCGGCGGTTCTCGCGCAGGGACACGATCACCCCGCCCTGCTCCAGCGGGCACACCGAGACCAGGCAGGCGAGCTGGCTGCGGTCGTGCAGGTGGAAGGTGCAATCGAGGTCACGCACCGACTCGCCGCCGCGCAAAAGCATGGCGTCGCTCAACTCACTGCGGCCCAGGCGCTGGAAGGGGCTGCCGATCAGCTCCAGCCCCACCCCGAACAGTTGCCGGGCATAACGGTTGAGCGCCTTGATGCCGCCGCGCTCATCGAGCACCACCAGGCCTTCGTTAAGCACTTCGAGCACGGTTTGCTGCTCTTCCAACAGCGCTTGCAGGGCCATCTGGCGGGAGACCGCTTCGGCAGCCGCTTGCACGGTGCCGAGGGTGTGAAAGTGAAACCAGCCGGGTTCGGCGGTGAGGGTCAGCATCGCCAGGGTCTGGCCCTGGGCATTCCTGATTGGCGCGGCGGCGCAGTGCATGCGGCGTTGGCGCAGGCCGCTGCCGAAGTTTTCCTCGGCCAGCACGTACACCAGGCGGTCTTCGGCCAGGGCCAGGCCGGTGCAGTTGGTGCCCTGGACCGATTCGAGCAGGCGGCTGCCGACGGGGGTGATGTCCAGCCCGCAGAAATACAGGGTGGTGCCGTCGGCGTCGGTGAGGTTGATATGCCCTCGCGGGTTATAGGCCAGCAAACCATGCATGACCTGCGCAGCGGCGGCGATCAGGACGCGGTGGGTGGCCAGGGTGGCAGCAAGGGCGTGGGGCGCCACAAAGCGGTACTGGCTGTCATTAGGGTCGATACCCGCCTCTACGCTGCGGCGCCAGGAATCCCAGATCACCTGCCGCACCTCGGCCGGGCGCTGCACCTGCCCGTCCAGGCACGCGCGCCACGCCTGTTCCAGCGCGGCAACGGGGCCGTCGTTCAGCGCCGCAGGCCCCAGGGCCGTCAGGTAGTCGAGGTCTTGTACGCTGAACGCCATGCTCATCGGGCGGTATCCATGTTCATGTTTTTGACATGTCAGTATAGGCATGTCATCAGAATGAACACATTTTGTTTATTGTATTTTATAAATCCTTATTTATCAGATAGTTATAAGTTGGCATAACCTTTGCTCCTGCCCCTTTGCCAGTCAGGGCTGTCCTGCGGCCAACAATAAAAAGGGGTCATTTCATGAGTACACAGAACATCCGCCTGGGCTTGATCGGTGCAGGTCGCATGGGCAGCTTCCACGGCCTGACCGCTGCGCGACACATCCCCGGCGCAACCCTCGCCGCCATCGCCGATCCCACTCCCGGCCAAGCCGCACGCCTGGCGGCCGAACTGGGGGTAGCCAAGGTCTACACCGACCCGCAACAGCTGCTCGACGACCCGGACATCGACGGCGTCCTCATCGCCGCCCCCGCCCGCAGCCACGCCGAACTGGTGATCAGCGCCGCCCGCGCGGGCAAGGGGATCTTCTGCGAAAAACCCATGGCCATCACCCTCGACGAAGCCGACCGCGCCATTGCCGCCGCGGCCGATGCGCGCGTGCCGCTGCAGGTCGGTTTCAATCGGCGTTTCGCCAAGAGCTTCCGCACGGCCCACCTCGACGTGGCGGCCGGCCGCATCGGCACGCCGCAGTTGTTGCGCTCGCTGACCCGCGACCCGGCACTCAACAACCCGGCCAATTCGCCGCAATGGGTGATCTTCCTGGAAACCCTGATCCACGACTTCGACACCCTGCGCTACCTCAACCCCGGTGCCGAAGCGGTGCAGGTGTATGTGATGGCCGACGCATTGATCGCGCCGGAGTACAAAAGCAAAGGTTTCCTCGACACCGCCGTGGTCGCGATCCGCTTCGACAACGGCGCCATCGCCACCGCCGAGGCCAACTTCCAGGCGGTATACGGCTACGACGTGCGCGGCGAAGTGTTCGGCAGCGCCGGCATGCTGAGCATGGGCAGCCTCAACGACTCCGACCTGGTGCGCTACCTGGCCGAGGGCATCCAGGCCGACACCCAGCGCATGGACACCGACCTGCTGCGCGACGCCTACATCGCCGAACTCAACCACTTTGTCGACTGCCTGCGCAACGGCACCAAGCCCATGGCCAGTGGCGAAGACGCGCGCGCCGCCCTGGCGATCGCCCGCGCCTGCATCGAGTCGTTCCAGACCGGCAAGGCCGTGGCCGTGCAGGGAGCCCGCTGATGAGCCCGTTCAAACTGGCGATCAGTGCCGAGATGGTGTTTCTCGACCTGCCCTTCGTCGAGCGTGTGAAGCGCATCCATGCACTGGGTTTCAGTGCCGAAATCTGGAACTGGACCAATAAAGACATCAGCGCCCTGGCCGCCACCGGCGCCGATTTCACCTCGATGACCGGCTATATCACCGGCACCCTCACCGACCCCGACGGCATCCGCCAACTGCTCGACAGCGCGCGCGAATCCATCGGCGTCGCCGAGCGCCTGGACTGCCCCAGCCTCAACCTGCACGGCACCGGCCTGGGTGACGGCGGCCTGCCGGTGCAACCCGTGAGCCAGACTACCGGACGCATGTGGTTGAGCGCGTGCAAGGCGCTGGAAAAAATCGCGCGCCTGGGCGAAGACGCCGGCCGCGTGTTCCTGCTGGAAAACCTCAACACCGAGGTCGACCACCCCGGCACCCCGTTCGCCCGCGCCGACGACACCCTGGCGCTGATCGAAGCCGTGGGCAGCCCGCACCTGAAGATGAACCTGGACCTGTACCACGCGCAGATCGGCGAAGGAAACCTGATCGAGCTGATCCAGCGCGCAAGCAGCGCCATCGGTGAAATCCAGGTGGCCGACGTGCCCGGACGCCAGGAGCCCGGCACCGGCGAAATCCACTACCCGGCCATTGCCAGGGCCCTGCACGCCATGGGCTACAACGGTGTGGTCGGCCTCGAAGGCTGGGCCAGCGGCGACAGCGAGTTGGCCCTGGAGCGTTTCCGTCAAGCGTTCACCCTATAACAATAAAAGGAACACCCTCATGCATCGCTATTCATTGCTTGTTGCTGCGTTTTTACTGCTGTTCAGCCAATGGACCTTCGCCGCGTATCGCATCGGCGTGAGCATCGCGCGGGTCGACGATAACTTCATGACCTACGTGCGCACCGGCCTGGAAAATGCCGCCAAGCAACAGGACGTGCAGATCCAGTTCGAAGACGCCCAGGGCGACGTGGTGCGCCAGCTCAACCAGGTCGAAGGCTTTCTCAACCAGAAAGTCGACGCCGTGATCGTGCTGCCGGTGGACACCGCCGCCACCGCCAACATGACCCGCGCCGCCGTGGCGGCCAAGACGCCGCTGGTGTACGTCAACCGCCACCCGGATGAGCGCACCTTGCCCAAGGGCGTGGTCACCGTGGCATCCAACGATATCGAGGCCGGGCAATTGCAGATGCGCTACCTCGCGGAAAAGCTCGGCGGCAAGGGCAATGTGGCGATCATCATGGGCGACCTCGCGCAGAACGCCACCCATGACCGCACCGAAGGCGTCAAACAGGTGCTCAAGGACTTTCCCGGCATCAAGGTGGTGGAGCAGCAAAGCGCCGAGTGGCAACGCAACAAGGGCATGGACCTGACCAGCAACTGGCTGCTGGCCGGCACGCAGTTCGATGCGATTGTGGCCAATAACGATGAAATGGCGATTGGCGCGGCCATGGCCTTGCAACAGGCGGGCAAGGCCAAGGGCGAGATCGCGATTATCGGCATCGACGGCTTGCCCGACGGTCTGGCGGCGATCAAGCGCGGCATGCTCACCGCTTCGGTATTCCAGGACCCCAAGGCCCAGGCCACGCAAGCGGTACAGTCGGCGATCAGGATGATCAAGGGCGAGCCGATCGAGTCCGAGGTGTGGGTGCCGTTCGAGCTCATCAAGCCGGAACAGGTGGCGGTGTTCGAACAGCGCTACAAGTAAATCGAAGATAAGGCGATCAAAATGTGGGAGGGGGCTTGCCCCCGATGGCAGTGGGTCAGTTGATACATCCGTGACTGATCCACCGCTATCGGGGGCAAGCCCCCTCCCACACTTGGATCTCAATCAGTCCAGGTCACTTGCGTCATGCCGCTCGGGCAACTGTTCCTCGCCCGACACCCGATTCACCCGCCGCCCACGCTGCACCGCCGGCCGCGCCTCAATCGCGTCCGCCCAGCGCTGTACGTGCTTGTACTCGTGCACCGAGAGAAACTCCGCCGCCCCATACAAGCGGCCTTTGACCAGCCCGCCGTACCACGGCCAGATGGCGATATCGGCGATGGTGTATTCATCCCCGGCGATGTATTCGCTCACGGCCAGGCGCTGGTCCAGCACATCCAGCTGGCGCTTGGTTTCCATGGCAAAGCGGTTGATCGGGTATTCCATCTTGCTCGGCGCATAGGCATAGAAATGCCCGAAGCCGCCGCCCAGGTAGGGCGCACTGCCCATCTGCCAGAACAACCACGACAGGCATTCCGCGCGGGCCGCCGGCTCGGTGGGGAAGAAGGCGCCGAACTTCTCGGCCAGGTACTGCAGGATCGCGCCGGACTCGAACACGCGAATCGGCTGGGCGCCGCTGTGGTCCATCAAGGCCGGGATCTTCGAGTTCGGGTTGATCCCGACAAAGCCGCTGCCGAACTGGTCGCCGTCGCCGATCTTGATCAGCCAGGCGTCGTATTCCGCGCCGCTGTGCCCCAGGGCCAGCAGTTCCTCGAGCAGGATGGTGACCTTCTGCCCATTGGGCGTGGCCAGGGAATACAGCTGCAGCGGATGCTTGCCGACCGGCAATTGCTTTTCATGGGTGGCGCCGGCGATGGGCCGGTTGATGCTGGCGAAGGTGCCGCCACTTTCGGCGTCCCAGGTCCAGATCTTGGGTGGGACATAGCTGGATGAATCGGTCATGCTCACTGCTCCTGAGGCGCTTGGGATGGATGAATTCAAAGCGCATCTTACCGATTGGCTCACATTCAGATACCCCACATGGCCGACAGACTTGAAGATATTCTCGCCAATCACCTGAAGGTCGTGTTCTGCGGCATCAACCCCGGCAAGGGGTCCGCCGCCCTCGGCCTGCATTTCGCCAACCGCAGCAACCGCTTCTGGCGCACCCTGCACCTGGCCGGCTTCACGCCCCATGAACTCCGCCCCGAACACGGGCGTACGCTGCTGCACTACCACTGCGGCCTGACCACGTTGGTGGAACGTCCCACGGCCAGCGCGGGCGAATTGGCACGGCATGAGTTCACCCAGGCCGCGACGGGCTTCGAACACAAGATCCGCCACTGCGCGCCGCGCTTCGTGGCGTTCCTGGGCAAGCCCGGCTACAGCGCGTTGAGCGGCCAACGCGAGATCGCCTGGGGCTTGCAGCCAAAGGTGTTGGGCGGCGCGTCAGTGTGGGTGCTGCCCAATCCCAGCGGACGCAACCTGGCGTTCAGCCTGGAGCAGTTGGTGCAGGCGTATCAACAATTGCGCCGGGCGACCGAGTGCCCTTAATCTCTTGAGCTCGTCACCCTGATAGCAATGGAGGCTTCATGAAACTGATCGGCATGCTGGACTCGCCCTACGTGCGCCGCGTGGCCATTTCCCTGGACCTGTACGGCGTGGATTTCGTGCATGAACCCTTGTCCGTGTTCCGCACCTTCGACGAATTTGCGCAGATCAACCCGGTGGTCAAGGCCCCTACCCTGGTGCTGGACGACGGCACGGTATTGATGGACTCCAGCCTGATCCTGGAGTACCTGGAAACCCTGGCGCCGGCTGACAGGAAGCTGTTGCCCCAGCATCCTGCGGCACTGGCCAAGGACTTGCACGTTCTGGGACTGGCGCTGGCAGCCTGTGAGAAAAGCGTGCAGATCGTCTATGAACACAACCTGCGCCCGGCCGAGAAGCTGCATGCGCCATGGCTTGAGCGAGTGAGCGGGCAATTGCTCGCGGCCTATGGGTTGCTGGACAAGCAGCTGGGCGACAGCGAAGCACTGACCCAGGCGTCGATTACGGCGGCGGTGGCGTGGTCGTTCAGCCAGTTCACCGTGGCATCGGTGGTCAAGGCGGATGCATTTCCCAACCTGCAACGGCATGCCGAGCGGCTGGAGCAGCATCCGGCGTTCAAGCGTTACCCCATCGAATAAGCGACACAGTTTCAAATGTGGGAGGGGGCTTGCTTCCGATGGCGGTGTGTCAGTCAGCAGATGTATTACTGAAAGACTGCTATCGGGGGCAAGCCCCCTCCCACATTGATTTGGGTTGCCTGAACTGACGTGTTCGGCTCAGACCCAGCCGCCATCCACAATAAAATTCTGCGCCGAACACATCGCCGACGCATCGGAAGCAAGAAACAGCGCCATATTGGCGATGTGTTCCGGCAGTACGCTGCCGGGCAGGCACTGGCTGCGGCTGATCAGTTCCTTGGCGGCGTCATCCACCCACATGGCCAGCTGTTTTTCGGTCATCACCCAACCCGGCACCAGCGTGTTCACACGGATACGGTTCGGCCCCAGTTCCCGTGCCAGCGCGCGGGTCATGCCGTGGGCGGCGGCCTTGCTGGCGGCGTACACCGGGTAGCCGGCGGAGGCCATCATCCAGCCGACGGAGCCGAGGTTGATGATCGAGCCGCTGCCGGCGCGTTTCATCATCGGCACCACGGCCTTGGCGGCAAAGAAGGCGTGTTTGAGGTTGACTGAGATCAGCTTGTCGAAGGTTTCCGAATCGACTTCTTCCAGGGTGTGGCGTACGTCATTGGCGGCGTTGTTCACCAGCACGCTGATCGGCCCCAGGGAATGCTCGAAGCGCCCTATCGCCGCCTTGTAGGCGATTTCATCGGTGATGTCGCAGCACACGAACTCCACGGCATGCCCCTGGGAACTCAACAACGCGGCCAGGCGTTCGCCCTGGCTTTGCGCGCGGTCCACAAACCCGACCTTGGCACCCTGCACGGCGAAGGCGCGCACCATGAATTCGCCGATCCCCGAGGCGCCCCCGGAAATCAGTACGGTCTTGCCCTTGAGGTCGGGATAAACGGCGTGTTCAGTACTCATAAAAGGATGCCTCGATCAATTAGTCTTATTTTATTTTACGAAATCGGCTTTAAAGGCTATAAATTCGCTGTCCAACCGACAAAATATCGCTATTAGTAGAACTATTCCACTCAAAACAACAAAAGGAAGTTCGACCATGAAGCACCCTCGATACCTGCTGTCCGGCCTGGCGCTGTCCATGATGATCGCCAGCGGCGGCGCCCAGGCGGCCGGCCTGAGCAGCGAGCAAAAACCTTTCGGTAAAACCAACGACGGCACCGCCGTCGAACAGTACATCCTGCGCAACAGCCACGGCATGCAAGCCACGGTGATCACCTACGGCGGCGTGTTGCAGTCGCTGAAAGTGCCGGACAAAAACGGCAAGGTCGACGACGTGGTGCTGGGCTTTGACGACGTACAAGGCTATCAAGCCGGTACGGCGTTTTTCGGCGCAACCATCGGCCGCTTCGGCAATCGCCTGGCCGGCGGCGCCTTTGAACTCGACGGCAAGCGCTTCCAGGTGCCGCTCAACGACGGCCCCAACTCACTGCATGGCGGCGCCCAGGGCTTCGACAAGCAGGTGTGGAAGGCCGAGCCGGTCAAGGACAAGGACTCGGTCGGCGTGAAGCTGAGCTACCTGTCCAAGGACGGTGAGATGGGCTTTCCCGGTAATTTGAAAACCGAAGTCACCTACCGCCTCAACGACAGGAACGAACTGCACATCGACTACAAGGCCACCACCGACAAACCGACGGTGCTCAACCTCACCAACCACAGTTACTTCAACCTGGCCGGCGCGGGTAACGGCGACATCCTCAAGCACGTCGCTACATTGCATGCCAGCCATTACACCCCGGTGAATGCCACCTTGATTCCCACCGGCGAACTCGCACCGGTCAAGGGCACGCCGATGGACTTCCTCAAGCCCACCCCGATCGGCCAGCACATCAAGGAAGATCACCCGCAGCTCAAATTTGCCGAGCCGAAACAGGGCGGGTTTGACTTCAACTGGGCGCTGGACACCAAGGGCGACGTCAAGCAACTCGCCGCCGAAGTGCACGACCCGGCGTCAGGCCGGCGCTTGCAGCTCTACACCAGCGAACCGGGCGTGCAGTTCTATACCAGCAACTTCCTGGATGGTTCGGTGAAGGGCAAAGGGGGCAAGACCTACCTGCACTGGAGCGGGTTTACCTTGGAGACCCAGCACTATCCGGATGCGCCTAACCAACCAAACTTCGCCTCAACTCGCCTGAACCCAGGACAGACCTACACCCAGAACACCGTCTTCAAGTTCACCGCCGATTAAAACCGCTTTACTGTGGGAGGGGGCTTGCCCCCTCCCACATTTTGAGCCTCACATGACAAGGGGTTCAGCGTTGTTTCATGCGGTCGATGACCACCGCCAGCAGCAGGATCGAACCGCGGATCACGTATTGGTAGAAGGTGTCGATGTTCTTCAGGTTCATCGCGTTCTCGATGATCGCCAAAATCAACACCCCGGCAATCACATGGCGGATCATGCCGATGCCGCCGCTCAGCGACACCCCGCCCAGCACGCAGGCGGAAATCACCGTCAACTCGAAACCCTGGCCGATCATCGGTTGGCCCGAGGTCATGCGCGAGGCGAGGATCACCCCGGCCAATGCACCGATCAGGCCGTGCACGGCGAAGATCAGGATCTTGGTGCGGTCGACATTCACCCCCGCCAGCAACGCCGCTTCCGGGTTACCGCCGATGGCCATGGTGTTGCGCCCGTAGGTGGTGTAGTTGAGCAGCCAGCCGAAAAACAGGAAGCACACGATGGTGATCAGGATCGGCACCGGCACGCCCATTAACTGGCCGTTACCGAAGATAAAGAACTGGTCCTGGGACACCCCCACCGCCTTGCCGTCGGCAAAGATATAGGCCAGGCCGCGCACGATCTGCATGGTCGCCAGGGTGGTGATCAACGCATTGACCCGCAGCTTGGCGATCACGATGCCGTTGATCAGCCCGACGATCAGGCCCATCAGCAACGCCGCGCCAATGCCCAGCATGACGCTGTCGGTGTCGCGCATCACAATCGCCGCCACCACGCCGGCGCAGGCGATCACCGAGCCTACCGACAAGTCGAAGTGCCCCGATGCCAGGCAGAACAGCATGGTGCAGGCGGCAATGCCCACGGTGGAAATCGCCAGGCCCAGGCCGCGCATGTTCAACGGCGAAAGGAAGTTATCGATGAGCAAGGCGCACAGGACAAAGATGCCCACCGCTGCCAGCAACATCGCCCAGTTGTCGAGCAGTGCGCGCATATCAAGGGGTTTGCGTGCCGTCGGCAGCGCGTTGTTTTGAGTCGTCATGGTCTTCTCTCAGTTCGCCAGGCCGCGCGGCAGGGCCAGTTGCAGCAGGTTGGATTCAGTCGCGTGTTCACGGGTTTGTTCGCCGCGCATCGCGCCTTCGCACAGCACCAGGATGCGATCGGAGATGCCCATCACTTCCATCAGGTCGCTGGACACCACGATCACCGCAATGCCATCGGCCGCGAGGTTATGGATAATCTGGTAGATCTCGGCCTTGGCGCCGATGTCGATACCACGAGTCGGTTCGTCGAGCAGCAGCACCTTCATCGGCATCGACAGCCAGCGGCCGAGAATGGCTTTCTGCTGGTTGCCGCCGGACAGGTACATGATCTTTTGCGCGGCGGTCGGGGTTTTAACCTTCATCGCCTTGATCTGCT
>Ga0207696_1000295_pt1 | contig 58179 bp, 57 predicted proteins | sample KBSS54metaG_FD_184403 | JGI IMG/M metagenome (GOLD analysis project Ga0207696, IMG submission 184403) | Switchgrass rhizosphere microbial communities from Kellogg Biological Station, Michigan, USA - KBS S5-4 metaG (SPAdes) (version 2) | ecosystem: Host-associated > Plants > Roots > Rhizosphere >... | reverse complement strand
ATCAGTGAACCTAACGGGGCCTTGTTTGTTTATTATACCGTTATCGTACCCACTAAAAATGAAGATGGCAGAATGTTGTGCTCATCCACGTACTCATTTTTGACTGTCTCGTTACGAGACAGATGCAAACTCTCTGAAACGAAAAATCCACGCAACTGCGTGGATTTTATAGGGTTTTGCCGTTGTTATGAGATTCAGTGAAACCTCATGAGACAGCAGATTTTATTTAGACGTTAAATCGTGATTTTGGTATTATTTCATTGATATATATTGCTTTGTTTGTTAGATTGTCTTAAATGTACTCATTGTTGTACTCATTTTGGAGTTGGCTTGCTTTCGTAATGTGAAGGTCGTATGTTCGACTCCATTATCGGTACCATTTCAAACTCTTGCCAAGTCTGAACGGCGGGGTAATGTCTGGGATTCACACGGCCTGCATTGATCAAATCACGCCCGTATCAGGCATGAAGAATACCCGGCAACCCTCATGTGCCGGGAAATGGATTGCAAGAATTCATTCTGGCAATAAAAGTTATCGCTATATCCTGAAATGAAATATAAGGTTATTGACCGTGATTTCTCATGGTAGTAATTGCAGTAAAATAATCATTGTATACATTGTAAAAGCAGGATGGAATTTTAAAAAACCACTATTGATAACAACTTCATTTTTTATTCGGTAGACACTTTTTTTACACATATTAATTTCATCAGCAATGCCTTGAATGCTGTGCCCTTGGTTAAAAAGTTCCAGATTTCTCATATTTCGACTGTTGATGACAGGATGGTTTATTTCGGTTATATTTTGCAGGCTCTTGATAATGTAACCAGATGGGTCTTTTTTAGATAAAAAACTGCGATTCATCTTAAGAAAACAGAGGGGTAAATCAAATATATAGATCAAGTGACATTTTTTATTGATGTCACGATGCAGGAATGTAGTATCTGAAAAACTGTCAACATCGATAATAATAACATCACCTTTATTAATAAAAACAGTCTTTATAATATCTGTAATGCTTTTAAATAACACGGGGTAAACACACAATCCCCCCTCGCGTAAAACGGTAGTGAGTCCGAATGAAAAAAAATGGTCTCGGGAGATTATCATTACGCTCATAATATTTCCTTTTTTCTTTCATGCCTTTGTCATTATTTTAGCGATAGGCATAAATATGCTGAGACAAATCCGCATTAAAAACGTTTACTGTAACGATATGGGGGAAGGGCTGAATCTTACTTTTTAATTGTAGTTTTTGCTTAAAATTATGCTCGCCATTTTTTAAAGGAATAGCTACAAGTAATAATACCAACCCCACTTAGCAATGAGAAAAATAATAATGTTGGCCATCGATTATCCTGTGGACTCTTTTCTTTATTTAATTTTGAAACACGATAGTTGCCGTTGCGATCGACAAATATTTCATACGTCCGTGCATATCGGGTACCACGCTTTTTGATGGCGCTGGCCTGAAGAGGGGTTATCTGATCTTCTTTCTCATACTTTTTATCTGCGGACCTGAATTTAGCATAGTAGCGGTTTACTTTTTTATAGGAGCGTCGGCCCGTTTTTTCTGAAACCTCCTTCATGGTAACCTCACCTGTCGTAACCAGCTTGTAAATACCAATGCTCTGGTAATTACGCCAGATGTTGTATGCCGTTGGGACAGCAAAAAGCAATCCTGTGGCAGTCAGAATGCCGGAGATGATAACGATTTTGAACCACCCGGGTTTATGATTATTACTCATATATTACTCAAGCTCCTTTATTATAAATTTAAAATTGTCCTCTCTATCGATAAAAAATACGATGTTAGTTATAAGTAACCATCATGTTTAATTTTCCGGAGACGGGGCCAGTATAAGGGTTACCGTTGCGAACGATATTGCCGGTTTGCAGGTAATTAGCGGTAAAATTTACTGAGCTACTAGAGTCATAAACAGGTGTTGATGAAGCATCTGTTTTCGCCGTACCGTGGCTACCCGTGTTGATCGTCGTGGTACCATCAATATTCACTCTGTTGCCGTTATAACGCAATTCGATCCCCAGATTATCAATTTTTCCCCCGTTACTATCATAAAGACTAATATTTCTCTCCGTTCCTGAGTTGGGACTGTTTCCTGCATCAGAAAATTTAAAATATACGTTCGATAATCTGCCTGAACATTTCAGCGATAACTTGATCGGAACATCATTTCCCCGAGCTATAGCTCCGGTATATTTATAGGTGTCGCCAACCCAGCGCCCCATGGGAATAGTGTAATCCGTCTGGTCCAGAATGCAGGATGGAGCGGCAACAGTTATTGATGAACCAGCAAACAAGTTTGTCGGAAGTGCGGGGCTAAGAATAGCTGTTGTTGTCCATGACATAGTACTTGATGCTAAACTCAGTGCGCCATAACCAGAGATATTTCCTGTTTTTACTAACTCGCCTCTTATTGACAGCAGAGCCTCACCACCAAGTGAATATGAGTTGATAGCAGTTCTTTTAATTTGTACATTATTAGATAGCCTGGGGGTCCGTAGATACAAATACTCCACATCTTTATTGGCATATAGCGATCCTGATTCGGTGTTATATAAGTAAATCCATTGATAACGATTTCCGTTATAGCTGGTTAATACTGCAGAGTGTGCTTTTACGTAAAGTTTTATTCCCAGGCCAGAAATATTGGTGGGAAATATTCCATCGGTATGGCTGGAGCCAGATATCGCCATTTCCAATATCGCGGCATTGATGTTAATAGTCTTCCCATTATAAACCATATCGCCTGTCGAATTCGCTATACCGCTGCCGGTACAATTTACCCCTATATTCGGGAGGAAATTACTGTAATCCCATGAGAATAAAACCGTCCCTGTTGCAATACTGTTGTCAACGACCAGGGTCCTGGCAACCTGAAAGGGCCGGATATCCGGTATCTGATAGATACAGGTTCCCGCCGCTTTTCCGGCATTGGTTCCTGTATACCAGTTGTAGGGGTAGGAATATGTCGCAGCAGAAACTTCTGAAGTGACAATCGGAACAAACAATGCGCCGCACGCTAATAATACAAGCCCGTTATTCATTGCAGAACCTCAACTTTGTATTCTGTGCCTGCTCCCCCCCAGTCATTTATCGAGCTCCAGGTGACGTTCACTTTGCTGGCTTTAATATGAGCGGGGAGTTGATAACGTTGAGAACCCATTGGCGGTACCATATTGTGCTTGTCATCCAGACGTACCGCTTTGCCGTTAATTGAGCCAGCGGCAAGCTCCCCAAAACTGATGTAATAAGGTGTTGGGTTCGTCACTTTAAGCCAGGATGATGAGCCGTTTTTTTCCATACTCCAGGTGAGAGCCTGGGCCGCTTTAATGGCGTCAGTTGAGTTTAATCCTTGTGGACGAACAAAAACCTTCAGGCGGCTGCGAATTGCCACAACAAGACGGTTATCGATATCTTTGGCTTTCGGGGGTATTTCCTGTAATGACAGCCAGAACACTGATTCCCGGTCCTGCGGGATTTCACTGTTTAAAACCACCAGGCGAAGCTTACCCTGTTTTTTACCTTCCAGTTTCATCACCGGAGGGGTCAGTACTAACGGGATATTGCTGTCTTTGCCATTAGTATCTTCCAGCCACGACTGCACCATATAGGTTTCGCTGCTGTCGTTGATGATTTCAACGGACGTCTCTTTATCCTGCGCATAGGCAACGACGCGCGTTAACTGCGGTCGTACTGCCGCATGCGCCACGCTGCACAGCGCCCCCGTTAAGAGTAAAAATGGAATGAATCGATATTTGCTCATTTTTATCAAATCCTTTTAGTGGTGTAATCCCGTCATTTAATGACATGCAACAGCCTGTTTTTTGTGCCAGCTATCCGGGTTATTTGCTGTCTCAGGTGCCGCCGGTAGAACAAACTGGCATTGATGCGCTTTCCCTTTTCCCCATACCACAGTCAGGTACTGATCTGCGCGAGCATCCAGCCCGCTCAGGTAGGCAATACCGTTGTTCCCAACAATGCCGGCTTCTTCATCTTCCCCTTCAAGGTATACCATTGCTCCCAATGGAATCGCTTTCTGGCTTCGAATATCAATCAACGCTCTTCTGCCCACGCGGGTGGCGAATTTAAGATGTACGGCGGCACCTTCACTGGGGACGACGCGTCGGCTGGAGTCTTTGATCTCAACGTTCCCGGCACTGGCGGTATCAAGATTAATGGTGTTGTAACGATAAGGTGTAAGCCAGGTGACAACCGCGTGGCCAAAGTAATCCGTTTTTGCATTATTGGTACCGGAAACGCCGATACCGGATGCGCCCTGCGTTTCAACAATGCCAATCGTTTTGCCAAGTGCCGGTGACAGAATGACGCCTCCGCTGTACATCGTTACGCCACCGCTCATGCCTGCGGAATACTGCTGATAGCCGTTACTGCGACCGACTCCCGCGCTGACGTTAGCCAGGCTACCGTTGTAACCAACAGAGCCGGATTGTGAATACTTGCCGTGAGCATCACGCTGCAGGTTCGCGGAATAATTGACTCTGTTGTCCAGAACGGTATCGGAGTAACCAAGGGACTGAGAATATTGATTGTTGTTGTCCCGGTTCAGGTTGTAACTCAGCGACCCCAGGTTTTGATCGGCGTGACCTAATGGCATGCTTACTGACAGATTCACCATGTTATTATCATTCGCGTTGTCCTGGGTTTTCGTCAGCGAGAGGGCGATACTCGCCCGACCAACGGTGGTTCCCACGCCACCGCTAATAGAATAGCTATTACTCTGCGATCCGTAGTACCGATCCTGACTCATCGAAAGATACAGGCTGCCAAATCCGTCCATATTCTGGTTAAGGGTCATTTCAAAACGGTTGCGTTTTCGGCGATCCCATTCACTGTCGCTCCGTCTATATCCATCAATATTCTGATATTGGCTTTTAGATATAAATTCTTGAAAATCGAGAAAATTCTTTGAGCGATATTGATAACCCAGTATTTGCAGTGAAGTCCCTGTGGAATCAAATTGTCTGGCAAACAGAAAACGCGCCGCTGACCCCTCGCTCTGGCGGTCATTATTCCAGGTGTCCCGATGACGTGTGTGCGCAATTTCGGTAGAAAAAGCGCCGATGCTGCCGATGTTCCAGGCTATTCCACCCGATATGGACTGATAGTCCCTGGCGATTTGCAGAGAACTGTTTAACGTGTAATGTTCAAAGCCACGTTCCAGACTTGCCGTCGTAATCCAGGGCTCGTCTGTGGAGCGTCCCTGCGTTCGGTATTTGCCTGCTGCAGTGCTGTAGCGCGTGATGCCAGGCCGAATCATATTGGGCAGCGCGGTATAGGGCACACGAAATGATTGCACTTGACCATCAGACTCTTCTACCATCACATCAAGGTCGGCACCGATCTGCGCACTGTAGATATCGTCGATTGCGAAAGGACCGGGCGTTAAGGTCGTGCTATAAATAATGTTCGATCTTTGGCGTACTACCAGTCGTGCATTCGTTCTGGCAACGCCGCGAATGACCGGAGCGTAACTAAACTGATTATCCATTAACATACGATCGTTGGTTGCCAATGACACACCGCTTAATGGCAGAGAACCCATCATATATCCTGACGTTTTCGTATAAATTTCTCCTGCCTGAAAGTTACTGCGCAAGGAAGCAAAATCGCGAGAAATATACATCCGGTCATGATTTGATTCCCATGACTTGCCAGGATTGCGATAAAATGTATCGATACTATAAAAACGCCATGCGCCCAATGAGCCAACACTGTTTAAATTAACGTAGGTGCTGTTCTGTGTAGTATCGTCGGTTTTCCAGCCGTTGCTTTTATATCCTTTGGTTTTTGAAGAGTAAAAATAGCCGCTATAACTTGTACGTAATGAAGTAATACCATGATCCCACTCTTTTTCGGGTATCATAGTAAAGTGCTGTGTTTCAAGAGCTTCTTGCGGGACGGTAATATGTAAAACCTGTTGAGCATCTTCATAATGCTGATGTGCTGCCGGGATGCGTTTGACGAGATCCTCACATTGCATTCCATCGCTATTGGTACTCTCTTCCTCCCAGTCTGAATAGAGATCAACTTTAATCCCAAATGATTTAAGCTGTTCCCGGGATAAGCAAGGAATGACGCGATTCCCTTCATCTTTTATAAAATGGATTTCCAGTTGCTCTGTTGCTCTGTCATTGATTGTGATATCTACGGTTTTTAAACCTGGCGTTATCGCGTTTTGATAGACAAAAACATCAGGCGTTGCTCCATTTTTATTCTTACGTAAAAATGCTTCCTCGAAATCACCCCCGGCTTTTAGCTGAAATGGGACTAACCCACAAAAGCATAAAAGACCAACAGGTGAAAACTTTTTTGTTACGCAGGTGTCATGTTGCGACAATAAGAGAAGCATTGCGTCATTCCTTTACGTCATTGTTCTTTCGTAACTATCTTATTTATCTGTATAGTATTCCAGTACAGACAGATAACAGTCTCAGGTAATAATGCTGATTAGTTAAAAGTAGGAAATAACGTAATCAGCAACACCTGTAACGGGGCCTGCGGTAACTGACGTACTCAGAGACTTATAGGCAGCCAGGTAATTCAGGGTCACGTTGCCTGACGTGGCTGGTAACGTTTCGCCAGGATCGGCATTTGCGCCGCCGTTAAGGTCAATCTGCACACCCGCTGGGGTCAGGATCGCGATACCAACATCTCCCGCGCCGCTGACAGCGGTATTTCCCATGATGTAACTATCACCAGCGGCTGCTGTCGTTGTGGTGAACAGCGCTCTGACATTGTTCAGTTGCACGGTGGCTTCACATCCATTCAGTTCTATGCTGAAAGCGGTGTGACCTGTCAGGGTGCCGGCAGAGCCATTCAGCGTTTCACTGGCGACGTTCGGCAGTGTTACGGTGGCGGGTTGTGTCATGGTACCCCCAGTCGGTCCTGCGCCGACAATAGAAGTACATGCACTGGCAGTAACATTACCATTGAAAGTAATCGTACCATCAGCGGCATTTGCGGAGACAGATATCACCATAGCAGAAGATATTAATGCTGATAATAACAGACGGTTGAATTTCATTTTAAACTCCATTTATAAGTAACAAAAGAAAGAAATACCACCATGGTTTAAACGATAGCTGATACTTATTTAGCTATAGTTAATAAATTGATAACTTTAATCCTTGATCCTGAGAGGATTCATTCCCATCTCATGATAAAATCGAAAATATTGATCTTTTTGAGTCTGAGGATTTCACCTTTATTATGCTGAGATTATTCCTAATATAATAAATAAAAATTAACTAAGTCAAATGCAAATGCCGAGAATAATCTGATTTTCCTTTTTTATGCAAACGTTACTAATATCAATATTTTAATAAATGCATAAGTATTTTTAATCTATTGGTCGGTATTACACACGATGGACGCCAAATGGGTTGCATTTGATATACAGTACTTTTTTAAAATCTGCTCATATCGGGAGGAGGCTCCGGTAACTTCTGCTGAAGTTACCGGACGTTCGGGGGAGGGGGGACAGTCTGTGCAGGCGGCTATGGGTTATTAAAACCAGTTACAGCGAATAGCATGTTCGCGATCAACGTCGGGAGAATATCTTCGATCACATATGACCTGTACGACAACCGGGGCGATATCTCAGTCAGGAGGCCATTAGACAGGCCTCGTTGTGAGGAGCGAATCTGCTTACAGATGTGGGATCGATCCATTAGTCTGGAATACACCGGCATCATGGGGGGCGAGTCTAAATTTTCTAATGTACTCATTGGTTTTTGATGTCCATTTACTTAATTTTTTAATGAGTTAATGAGTTAATGAGTTAATGAGTTAATGAGTTAATGAGTTAATGAGTTAATGAGTTAATGAGTTAATGAGTTAATGAGTTAATGAGTTAATGAGTTAATGAGTTAATGAGTTAATGAGTTAGTGAGTTAGTGAGTTAGTGAGTTAGTGAGTTAGTGAGTTAGTGAGTTAGTGAGTTTGTAGTTATCATTAAGTTGAATCGCCACGGATAATCTAGACACTTCCGAGCTGTTGATAATACTGCTTTTCGTATTCTGTCGGTAACATCTGATCGCTTGAACTATGCCGACGCTTACTGTTATAAAACATTTCGATGTAATCAAAAATATCGCTACGGGCTTCTTCACGCGTTCCGTAGATCTATTTCTTTATCCGTTCGCGTTTCAGTAGCTGGAAAAAGCTCTCTGCAACCGCGTTATCATGACAGTTACCGCGACGGCTCATGCTACCTTCCAGCCCGTGTGACTTCAGGAACGACTGCCACTCATGACTTGTGTATTGACTGCCCTGGTCTGAGTGAACCAGCACCTGTTTTTGGGGATTACGTCGCCATACAGCCATCAGCAGTGCGTTCAGAACAATATCTTTTGTCATCCGGGGTCGCATTGACCAGCCGATAACTTTGCGCGAGAACAGGTCAACAACTACGGCCAGATACAGCCAGCCTTCGTGGGTTCGGATGTAAGTTATGTCCATTACCCAACGTTCATCCGGTGCTTCCGGGTTGAACTGCCGCTGGAGTCTGTTGGGTGTCACGATACTGGCTTCACCTTTACGCGCTCATGGGGGTCGATACCCGACCTGAGCCTTTATCCCAGCACGCTTCATCAGTCGCCAGACTCTGTTCACTCCGCACTGTTGCCCGCTGTCCCGCAGGTCCAGATGGATCTTGCGATAGCCATAAACACAACCGGACTCCAGCCAGAACTGTTTGATCTGTCCCGTCAGTCTCAGATCTGCCTGGTGGCGCTGAGAATGCGGCTGCTGAAGTCAGGCGTAAAAACCACTGGAATGAACATCCAGCACCCTACAGAGCAGACGAATAGGCCAGCAACAGGAGCTGTCACGGATAAAGGCGTACCTCAGTCGGACAGCTTTGCGAAGTACGCGGCTTTTTTAAATATGTCCCGTTCGTCAGTAACCCGCTTCAGCTCCTTCTGGAGTCGGCGGATCTCGGCCTGAGCATCTGACTGCTCTTTGTTGGTGGATGAGTCCGGCCCCTACTTCTTTATCCAGGCATAAAGACTGTGGGTAGTGATATCGAGACGTGTTGCAACACTGGAAACAGAATAGCCACGATCAACAACCTGTTTAACTGCTTCAATTTTAAACTCTTCAGGATAACGCTTACTGCTCATGTGCACCTCTCTTTAAGCCATTTCAAATGACTCCGAGGTGTCTGTTAAACCTGTGGTGATTCAGACCTCTTGATTTGGGGTACATGGAAAATGGGCGTAGCAAGCCTCAGCTAGATAACTAACCGTAATAAAGGGCTTTTCTGCGTGCAATGTAAGGCAAGGGTAACCAGGCAGGTTGCAAGAAAGATAATCGTTTTGATAGATCAGTTTCTCGATATTGATCGTTAGTGCCGATCGGTAAGAAGTGCGGGAACGTTAGACTCACCTCTGTTGCTCCATCATGATGATGGGGCTGTTGGCCCTAGAATCTATCTGTCTATTAGCATCGGCATGACAAATACCATGTGTTGTCAAAACAAAAGACAACAGAAAAATACATATGTATAAAAACAAGTATGGTTTTATTCTGTCACTTCAATACTTCCTTTCGCCTAAGATTGCCCGTAATAATTCCCCATGCAGTACTATTACTGCGATATAACAACATGAATTATATCGTAATGATGGATGCTTGCCTCTACTGGTTCCTGTAAGGATCATGACTCCATACAACATCATTTTTAATTTTCTCCAGTTCAAAAAATCTACATACGTCACAAATAAATTTACATTTGATAATGTATAGTTGTCATATGACAAGTTGATTATCATTCTGTGTAGACAAGGAGAACTGTTATGACGGATTCAATTCCATCAGGTTACAAGCCGCTGACATGTGACACGCTGCCGGGTTATCTCTCATCCAGACTGACCCCTTCATGCGAACCGGGAGGGTTACCTGAAGAGTGGAAAGTTTCAGAAGTGGGGGACGGAAACCTGAACATGGTGTTTATCGTTGAAGGGACGCATAAAACCATCATTGTAAAACAAGCTTTGCCTTGGCTTCGTGCAGGAGGCGAAGGATGGCCTTTATCTCTGAGCCGAGCAGGCTTTGAGTACAACGTTTTATGTCAAGAAGCAAAATACGCGGGTCACTCACTGATTCCGCAGGTCTATTTTTACGACCCGGAAATGGCACTGTTTGCCATGGAGTATCTGACGCCTCACGTAATTCTGCGTAAGGAACTGATTAACGGTAAAAAATTCCCTAAGCTAGCAGAAGATATCGGCAGTTTTTTAGCTCAGACTCTCTTTAATACGTCTGACATTGGCATGTCAGCAGAACAGAAAAAAGCGCTTACTGCCGAGTTCGCGTTGAATCATGAGCTGTGCAAAATTACGGAAGATCTGATCTTCACAGAGCCCTATTACAACGCTGAACGGAATAACTGGACTTCTCCTGAACTGGACGATGCCGTCCATAAGGCCTGGGCTGATGTAGAGATGATCCAGGTTGCCATGCGTTATAAGTACAAATTTATGACAGAAGCGCAGGCATTGTTACATGGTGACCTTCATTCAGGGTCAATCATGGTGACCGACACGGATACCAAAGTGATAGATCCAGAATTCGGTTTCATGGGTCCAATGGCGTTTGATATCGGCAATTATATTGGCAACATTCTGCTGGCGTTCTTCTCACGCCCTGGGTGGGATGCGAATGAGCAACGTCGCGCTGACTATCAGGAATGGCTGCTTCAGCAGATTGTCCAAACCTGGTCCGTTTTCACCCGGGAGTTCCGTCAACTTTGGGACAACAAAACACAGGGCGACGCGTGGCCGACAGAAATGTATCAACAGAACAGGGCCGCTCTTGAGGACGCACAGGATCAGTTTTTTGCCACCCTACTTGAAGATTCCCTGGTGAATGCCGGCATGGAAATGAATCGCCGGATCATTGGTTTTGCTGGCGTTGCCGAGCTGAAACAGATTGAAAATACAGAGCTTCGCGCAGAATGTGAACGACGCGCTTTGACCATGGCGCGCGATCTTATCGTCAATGCCCGCCAGTTTAAAAATATGGACTCCGTCATCCAGTCTGCGAAGGTTAAGTAAGAGGTCATTATGAATATTAAAGGTAAACACTACCGTACGGTCTGGGTTTCCGGGGATGGAAAAGCGGTAGAAATCATCGATCAGACTAAGTTGCCTTTTAAGTTCGAGGTGGTGGCGCTTACCTCTGCGGAAATGGCCGCTACGGCTATTCAGGAGATGTGGGTTCGTGGCGCTCCGCTTATTGGTGTCGTTGCAGCCTATGGTATCGCGCTGGGAATGAATCACGATGCCAGTGACATGGGTCTGCAGCGTTACTATGACCTTCTTATCAAAACCCGACCAACGGCAATTAACCTCAAATGGGCTCTCGACAGGATGATAGCCACACTGAAGAATCTCTGTATATCAGAGCGCAAGGATGTGGCCTGGGCGCTGGCGGCAGAAATTGCCGAGGAAGATGTCGCGTTGTGTGAACAAATTGGATTACATGGCGCAGAACTCATTCGCGAAATAGCCCAGAAAAAACCGGCAGGCAGTGTGGTAAATATCCTGACGCACTGCAACGCAGGATGGCTGGCGACCGTAGATTGGGGCACGGCACTTTCCCCCATCTATAAAGCGCATGAAAACGGAATTTCCGTTCATGTCTGGGTGGATGAAACGCGGCCACGCAATCAGGGAGGGCTCACGGCATTTGAACTGGGATCACATGGCATTCCTCACACCCTGATTGCCGACAATGCGGGAGGTCACCTGATGCAGCACGGCGACGTTGATCTTTGTATTGTCGGGACCGATCGAACAACGGCCAAAGGAGATGTCTGTAATAAAATAGGCACCTATCTTAAAGCGCTGGCCGCCCATGATAACCATGTGCCCTTTTACGTCGCTTTACCTTCACCCACCATTGACTGGACTATTGAAGACGGAAAAACCATTCCGATTGAACAACGTGACGGAAAGGAACAGTCCCATGTCTACGGGATAAACCCTCATGGAGAGTTGAGCTGGGTGAATATTGCCCCTGAAGGAACACGTTGCGGAAACTATGCTTTCGACGTCACGCCTGCCAAATATATCACCGGCCTCATTACTGAACGGGGAGTCTGTGCCGCCAGTGAGTCAGCGCTGTCGGGGATGTTTGCTGACCTTAAGAGTAACTCACTCTAGCGACGGCCAGTGCTGTTAAGGAGCAAGAATGGAAAGGATCAAATTAGCAGAAAATATCATTTCCACTTGTCGGGAAATGAATGCGTCAGGTCTTAATCAAGGAACATCAGGTAATGTGAGTGCCAGATATACCGGTGGCATGTTGATTACGCCGAGTGGGATCGCTTATTCAAAGATGACGCCGGACATGATTGTCTTTGTAGACGATAAGGGAGTACCTGACGCGGGTAAAATACCATCAAGTGAATGGTTATTTCATCTGGCGTGTTATAAAGCCAGACCAGAATTGAATGCTGTCATACATACGCATGCGGTGAATTCCACGGCGGTGGCAATACATAATCATTCAATTCCGGCCATTCATTATATGGTGGCGGTATCGGGGACGGATCATATTCCCTGTATTCCCTATTATACCTTTGGCAGCCCTGAACTGGCCGACGGTGTATCTAAAGGGATCAGAGAAAGTAAGTCCTTGCTGATGCAGCACCACGGTATGCTGGCCATGGACGTCACGCTGGAAAAGACGTTGTGGCTGGCGGGTGAAACCGAGACGCTGGCTGATTTATACATCAAATGTGGCGGATTACATCACGATGTTCCCGTTCTGTCTGAAGCCGAAATGACCATCGTTCTTGAAAAATTCAAAACGTATGGTTTGAAAGCGTAATTACAGCTTTATTTTAATTAATAACATATAGCAGCCATTCGCGGAATGGCTGCTATCCCCTCTGTCCACAACGATTGATTATAACTACCACAAGGAGTTATTTATGTTTATCGTGGAATCGTATGCTGTCGCCATAATAATGTGTTTTATTACCATGATTTGCTGGGGTTCATGGGCGAATACAACCAAACTTGTCAGCAATAAAAAATGGGAGTTTCCTCTATTCTATTGGGATTACTCAATTGGATTATTGCTGTGTTCTTTGTTATTTGCCTTCTCGCTGGGTTCTATGGGCGAAGCCGGTCGTAGCTTTATACCTGATATTCAGCAGGCGAGCAGTAGTAGTCTGATGTCGGCAATACTGGCAGGGATTATTTTCAATATTTCCAATATCCTTCTGGTAGCTTCTATTAATCTTGCCGGTATGGCGGTAGCTTTTCCTGTGGGTGTGGGGCTGGCACTGGCTCTGGGTGTAATCACTACCTATATCGGCAACCCGCAGGGCGATCCGCTCATTCTGTTCCTCGGTGTCGCCTGTGTTGTGATCGCCATTATTTTTACCGCGATAGCCTATGGTCGTGTCACGCAGGAGGCGGATAAATCCCGTCGTAATAAAGGTCTCATCACTGCCATTCTGGCGGGTATCATCATGGGATGGTTTTTCCGCTTCCTGGCTGACTCCATGTCTGACAATTTCAGTCAGCCTGCCAGCGGTCTGATGACGCCGTACTCAGCACTTGTCCTGTTTGCCGTGGGGCTGTTTTTGTCGAACTTTGTCCTTAACACGCTGGTCATGAAAAAGCCTATTTCAGGAGAACCGGTCAACGGGAAAATGTATTTTTCCGGGAGTTTACGGGATCATGTTTGCGGCTGGCTGGGCGGTATGATTTGGTGTGTCGGTCTTGCATTCAGTCTGATTGCGTCTGGTCAGGCGGGTTATGCCATTTCTTACGGTCTGGGACAGGGTGCCACGATGATTGCCGTGATCTGGGGGGTCTTCATCTGGAGAGAATTTGCCAGTGCGCCAGCCGGAACCAATAAACTGCTGCTGACCATGTTTATTTCATACATTGTGGGTATTGTTCTTATTATCGCCGCTAATCAATAAAATCCTGCCCCATATCCACATGGGGCAGTTGTTCATTCTTTTAGTGTGGTAATTCACACGCCAGCAAAAACTCTGCCGTTCCTTCATCAACAATCAGGTCCGTGACATATCCTCCCAGCAGGGCACCCAACGTTGCGTCATAGCCTCTTTCCCCACCAGCAAGAAAGATCTTCCGTTCAATCTGCCTTAACTGAGCCAGACTGATTCCCAGAATACGCTGGTCAACATCAGCCACGACGGGCATCCCTTCCTTGTCATAGAAGCGGCCACAAATGACACCTACTGCGCCTAAATCCCGATACGTCTGCATTTCCTTCTTATTCAGCACGCCCACCCGAATCAGGGGATTTTCATCAAGCGCGTTACCCACGACAAAAAAGGCTTTCGTACAGCGAGTCAGAACGTCAAAATTCGATCGAATAATAGGCTCTGCCTGTAATTCCATGGCCAGTCTGGCACTTGATACCACGGCAGGAACATGAAGCGAAGCGACACGGCCTGAAAGCTTGTAAGCGATTTGCGATGAGGATTCAATAATCGTCAGGTCTGGTTGAGAGGGCATGGAACCGAGCATCTGAATAACGGTGACATTTTTACATGACTTCGGCGTCATGGTTTTGCTCATCTGATGGATTGTTCTTCCCCAGGCAACCCCCAGCACATCACCATTCTCAATTACCTGATTCAGATACATGCCACCGGCACGTGAAAGACGAGTACGCATCAGCTTTGTATCATCACGTTTTCCGGCATGTTCGCCATCAGGCACGATGATCACTCTCTGGAGATTGAATTTATCGCGAATTTGCAAAGCTGCGTCGATAGATCCAAAGACATTCACATCCAGGTTGATATGAACCAGTCCATTTTCCCTGGCTGTTTGCAGGTATTTGACAACCGTGACGCGGGACACGCCCATGATAGATGCAACTTCAGTCTGGCTTTTGCCTTCCTGATAGTACAGCCATGTTGCATGAAGTACGGGATCATCATTGAACAGGCTGCTGTTTGTTTGATCTCTATCCACTTTTGTATACCTGTATTAAACCGGGGAAATGCTTATCTTAACCCTGTTTACCCGGAGAGTTGATGCAGATTGCCAGTGGCATGATTTTATACAGATATTTTATTCTTTTACATGAAATAAACCAGCATACCATTTGAGCGATCGCCCTCTGTTCCCCCATACTGTAAAGCCGGAGACATGCTCCGGCTTTACAGTATTACTGAGAGTACCCCCTTCCAGCATAATCAACGGTTCAATATCGCTCCTTTTAGATCGCCAGCGATTCGTCACCGTGTAGACGGTTGCCGTCACTCACTAAATTATGGGGGACAGTGAACGACAGGTTGGCTCACTGGTCAGAACCCGATTATAAAACTAAGCTGGCGAGCAGAATAAAAATCAGCCCACTGATGGATAAGAGTGTGGACATCAGCGTCCAGGATAACAGCGTTTCTTTGGTGGTCAGGCCAAAAAAGTCTTTAATCATCCAGAAACTGGCATCGTTAACGTGAGAACAAATACAGGATCCGGCGCCGGTAGCCAGCGTAATCAAGGCCAGGTTGGTATTGGGATGTACTGCCAACAATGGGATGACCAGACCGGCGGTAGAGATCGCCGCGACGGTGGCTGAACCCAGACAAATACGCAGGAATGCGGCCACGCCCCAGGCCATCAGGATCGGGTTAATATCCATACCCGAAACCAGGGTAGAAATATACTGACCAACGCCAGAGTCGATGAGAACTTGCTTGAATGCACCACCACCACCGATAATCAGCAGCAGACCGGCAATACCCGCGATAGCTTTTCCGCAAGAATCCATCAGGTCAGGGATTGTTTTCCCGCGCCCCAGGCCCATGGTATAGATCGCGAACAGCAGTGAAATCAGCATGGCGATCGTCGAATTACCTAAGAACAGTATCACGTTGTAGAATAAGCCTGAATCTGCGGCACTTTTGGCATGAGTCATCTGGATGATGGTGACAACCGCCATCAGGATCACCGGCAGCATTGCCGTGAGAAAACTGATTCCAAAGCCAGGCATTTCGCTTTCGCTGAATCGGCGGGTCGCGCCGAGAGAGGCTATATTCCCCTCTTTTTTAAAGGCGTCCGGAATAATGCGCTGGCAGAATTTATTCAATACCGGGCCGCAAAGAATAAAGGTTGGAATGCCGACTATGATACCGTATATCAGTACCAATCCTACATCAGCACCATATTCTCTGGCGATAACTGTCGGGCCGGGGTGCGGCGGCAAAAAACCGTGTGCGACCAGCAAACCGGAAAGCATCGGCACACACATAAACATCGGCGATATTTTTGCTTCACGGGCAATAGCGAATAAAATAGGTACCAGAAGAATTAAACCGACTTCGAAAAAAAGTGCGATACCGACAATAAACGCCGAACAGACCACTGCCCAGTCAAGTTTATTTTTCCCGAAGTAATTCAGCATGGTCAGCGCTATTCGCTGCGCACCACCCGCATCGGCCAGCAAGCGACCGAGCATAACACCGAAGCCAAATATCAAACCAATATGGCCCAGCGTACCGCCAAGTCCGGATTCGACTGAGGTGACAACTTTACTCAAATCCATACCACTGGCGATGGCGACAGCAATCGAGACAATAATTAACGAAACAAACGTATTAAGCTTAATTTTTATGGTTAAAAGCAGGAGTAAAGCAATCCCTGCCACAACGATAATTAGTGGCATAACGTCCTCTCATAACAGGGTAGCGACCCATCATTATCCGACTGAGCAAATAACGAATGATGCATAGCCGGATAATTCAGGTGTCTGGATGTTTTTATTTATGCTTTCAGTTTTTATTCATAAAATCGCGCAAAGCCGCGCCAATTTTGTTTACATCATAAATACAACCGGTCCATGTCCCGCCACTCACGGCCTGAAGCATTGCCCATAGCCGGGTATCATCTGGCAATTCAGGATCGGGAAGTAAATCCTGATGGCTGGGTCTGGCATTTAATATTGCAGTTGCCTCCTCCTGTGAAGGTAATTGTTCATCGCTACGGGTTCCGAGGAAATTGACTTCGCCGTGAAGCTCGCGACAATCAATTTTAATTTCAATGATATCCCCGGTGCGTAATTTACCGATGGGGCCTCCGGCCAGCGCTTCTGGCCCCACATGGCCGATGCACGCGCCAGTAGAAACGCCCGAGAAACGTGCATCGGTGATTAACGAAACATGCTTACCGTATGACAGATGCTTCAGGGCACTGGTAACCTGGTAGGTTTCTTCCATCCCGGTACCGGAAGGTCCTACGCCGATAATGACCAGAATATCGCCCGCCTTGATCTTGTCATGCTTGATATCGTAAATCGCACTTTTCTCGGACAGATAAACCTTCGCCACACCTTTATGGTAATAGATACCTTGATCATCAATCATCGAGGGGTCAATGGCGGTGGATTTGATCACCGAACCTTCTGGCGCAATATTGCCCACCGGGAAGGTGATAGTTGAGGTTAATCCGCGCGCTTTTGCTTGCTGCGGAGACATGATCACTTCGTCAGCGTTGATTTGTTCCTGATCGAGCAGGAGTTGTTTGAACTGCTGACGCCGTTCGGAGTGCTCCCACCAGTCGAGGTTTTCTTTCAGCGTGCTGCCGGTAACCGTCATAACGTCTTCATGCAACAATCCGAGGCTGCGCAGATGTAACATTACTTCCGGCACACCTCCTGCCATAAAGGCATTGACCGTTGGATGATAAACCGGGCCATTAGGCAGTACGCTCACCAGTCGAGGCACGCGCTTGTTGATGCGGATCCAGTCATCAACGGTCGGGATATGGCAACCTGCCTGGTGAGCAATTGCCGGGATGTGTAACAGCAGGTTTGTTGAACCACCGAACGCGGCATGGACCGTCATCGCATTCTCTATCGCTTTATCGGTGAGAATTTCCCGGGTGGTGATGCCTTTTTGACACAGGTTCAGCGCAGCTCGCGCGGAAGCTCTGGCGATCTCCTGCCACACAGGCTCGCCGGAAGGGGCCAGGGCTGAATGCGGGATTGCCAGCCCCAATCCTTCGGCCACCACCTGAGATGTCCCGGCAGTGCCCAAAAATTGACAGCCGCCGCCGGAAGAGGCACAGGCTTTACAGCCCGCACGGCGTGCGTCCTGTAGAGATAATTCGCCATTGGCGAAGCGTGCGCCAATGGTTTGCACCTTGCCGTTGTCTTCTCCATCCTTTGCGGGCAGCGTCGCGCCACCGGGGACCAGCACGGTTGCGATGTTGTGCTGCGCGGCGAGTGCCATCATGGTGGCCGGAAGCCCCTTGTCGCAACTCGCCACACCAATAACTGCTTTCGCGTCGGGCAGAGAGCGAATAAGGCGGCGCATCACCATCGAGGCGTCATTTCGGTATGGTAGTGAATCAAACATCCCCGTTGTACCCTGAGTACGCCCGTCACAAGGATCGGAGACATACACGGCATAGGGCAGGGCATGGTTTGCTTTAATAACCTCGGCCGCCGCTTTCATCTGGATATCCAGTTCGTAATGCCCTTGGTGCAGCGCTAGCGCAACGGGTTTACCGTCTGCACCGCGTAAGCCACCGAGTGTACTGAGCAGTAAAATACCGTCCCGATCCAGCTCGTCCGGAGACCAGCCCATTCCGGCATTCATGGTCATACCGAACAGATCCCCGCTCGGGCGGTTGATAAGCATCTCTGCGGTTAATGGCAGTTCGCCATCCGGGCCATCGGCGTGCGTTCTGACGGTGTAGATATCGTGGCTCTCGTCAGCAAAAATATTGCGAACAGACATGAGTTTCTCCTCAGACTGGTAAAATGCCCTGCGCGGTAAGTAACGCGTGGACTTTATCTTTTGCTTCTTCTGATGCTTCAAGAATCGGTGGTAAGCAATACGTCTCTACAGGCAGCCCGACACACTGCATGCTGTATTTGATCAGTGAGACAAACGGTGTTTCCAGGGCGTAAATAGCGGGCAGTTGTAGTAGTTTTTTATTCAGCGTCGCGGCGGTCGTCAGATCGCCTTCACGCCAGGCGCGGTAGATGCCGACGGAGAGTTCCGGAGCAAAGTTAGCGCTGGCGGTTATCGCACCGTCGCCGCCCAGCAGCATTGTATTCAGCAAATGGTCATCATAACCGCAGAATACAGAAAACGACGGGCGTACCGACTTAACTGTGTTGATCATCGTACGCAAGTGACCAACGCTGTCGATGGTGTCTTTGATGCCAACGATATTCTCGTTTTGCAGAGCCAGCCGCGTCACGGTCTCCGGGGTTAAGTCCTGACCCGTCAGATCCGGAAAGTTGTACAGGATCACCGGCAGGGTGATACTACGGGCGATCTGCTGGTAATAGTCGTCAAGATTGCGTGGTGCGACTTTCCAGTAGTAGGGGTTGATAGCGACGATACCATCAGCGCCGCAGGCTTGTGCATGCTGCGCAAGTTTGACCGCTTCGTCAGTGGAGGGCGAACCGACGCCAATCAATACCGGCACTCGCCCACCCACAACTGCCACGGCTTCTTCGGCGAGCGCCATGCGCTGGGCTGTATTCATCTGGCTAAATTCACCACCGGTACCCAGGTAAAACAGTCCGTCGACCCCTTTATTAATCAGGAAGTCGGCAACTTCGCGCATTGCCTTTTTATCAAGGGTTCCGTCACGATGAAACGTGCTGGATACCGGTGGAATAATGCCGCGGAATTTTTTCATTACCTCAGTTTCCTTTTCGTAAATGCTCATTTTCGTTTCTGTATCCCAGCCCATATGATATTTGCCCGGCGCATTTCCGGAGCAATTCCAGATAGCTGTCTATCTTATTTCCTGAATAAACTACTGGATCGCCAGAAAGTGAGATTGCATAGTTAACCCTGTTATACATATTGAATACCGGCATACTTAAACATACCGCACCATAGGTTGATTCTTCGTTGTCTATGGCCCACCCCCGAAGCCGTGTTTTTTGTAATTCTTCCAGAAACAACTTTTTATCGGTAAATGTATTGCACGTATGCGGGGTTAACGTGAGTGCCTCTAAAAAATAATCCAGTTCTTCTCGTGTCTTCCAGGCTAATAACGCCTTACCTAATGCAGTAATATGCAATTCAAGTTTTTTGCCAATCCAGCTTTTGCTCGTCGGTACCGAGTCCGGACTTTCGATCTTGTCGAGATAGATAGCCGAAATGCTCTCCATCGCCCCTAGATGACAAACCAGTCCACTTTTCAGCGACAACTCCTGCATTGGCCGCTTAGTCACCTCAAATATATTTTGACGGTGTAACGCCTGACAACCCAATTCGTAGTTTTTTATTCCCAGTGAATAGTAGCCGTTTTTGTTTTTAATTAAGAAACCGCATTCCACCATTACATTCAATAAATTAAGCAGGCTGCTTTTTGGGTATTGGAATTTATTTAATAACTCCATATAACTTGCCATGCCAACCCATGCAATGTGGGTTAATATTTTTTCGGCACGGACTAATGAATTACACCCTTTGCGAACCATAATGGCTCCTCCTTGCTCATGGAATAAATGGTATCGGCATTACATAGTGGAAAATATGCTTTGTTCAGCATGCTGAACCGTAATGAAGTGATTAAATGTGATCTTGTCCGCAGTTTGAATAATGAATCTAGAACAGCCACATTTAGTGAATGAGAATAAAAAGTAGATGGAGTGTTGTTGCAACATCGTAGCGCGTGGATTGCGCATAGGGCTTCTTTATTCGTTCGAGCGCATCGCCAATATTTTCTATCGGGTACCATTGATTGTTTTTACTTGAAATCCCTCTCGAACGAACTTGCTTATCACTTTATTGAATGAGGTAAAAACAACTGACATCCGGCTCGCTGATAACGCAGTGCAATAGTCTCTGATAACCCGCTGTCACTAATGATCGTTTTAATACATGATAGTGTTGCTACAGCATGCGGCTCAACGGCATCAAATTTTGAGTGATCGGCCATGAGAATAACTTCACGCGAGCGTTGAATAATCCGTGTTTTCACCCCGACCTCAAACATGGTGGCATTGGTGATCCCCGTTTCCAACGATAGCGCATCGCAGGAGATATACGCGCGTTCTACGGAAAACGCATTGATCATCTCCAGCGCCAGACTCTCTCCTACCGAAAAATAACCCGGGCGAATCAGTCCTCCGATGATGTAACTTTCCACATGGGGAAAACAGCCCAGCTCATTGGCGATTTTAATGTCGTTGCAGATGACCTTTACCCGCGCATCGGCCAGGCATTTCGCCAGTTCGAGGCAGGTAGACCCGGAGTCGAGAAAAAAGCAGTCGCCATCTTTGATCATTGTTCGGGCAAGGGCGGCTATTTCTCTCTTCGCCACAGATTGCAATGTGCGTTTCACGTCGAAGACGTACTCTTTGTCGTCTGTACTGTCGTCGAAGTCGAGACAACCGTGACCGCGGATCATGCCTGGATACTGGTTGGCGATATACTGGAAATCACGACGAACAGTCGCTTCCGCATAGCCAAAAAGCTCCATGGCCTGCTGTGTGGAGAGATGGCGATGTTGCCACAGGTAGTGCAGCATCTGTTTGATACGGTCAGGTCTCTGTTGGCTCATCAGAAACAATCTCCTCTTACAGGGTGGCGAATTGGGCTAAGGTCGCGCGATAGTCAGATGAAGAGAACAGGGCGCGTCCAATCACCATATGCTGCGCTCCAGCTGCAGCCAGTTGCTGTGCTGCCGCCAGCGTAATTCCACCGTCGGCCCAGCACTCGGTCTGAGGAAAAACCGTGCGTACTTTTTGGATTTTCTCGCACATGGAGGGAATAAACCGCTGTCCCTGCCCATCGGGCTCACTGGTCATCACCATCACCCCGTCCAGCTCAGACGTCAGATATCGCCAGGCGTCGATCGGGGTTGCCGGATTAAATGCCAGCCCGGCTCGTGCGCCGGTATGGTGGATCTCTGCTAATGTTTCCGAGGGATAGTCCAGCGTTTCTGCATGAACGAAGATCCACGCGGGTCTGATTTCAGCCAGCGCGTTAAACCAGAGCTGTGGCCGGGCAACCATGAAATGAAAGGAAAGTGGATGAGGCGTCTGTCTGGCAACAGCCTGCACCGTTTTCATCCCAAACGTAATGTTGTTAATGAAGCTGCTGTCCTCAATATCCAGATGCAGGGACCCAAAATCCAGGTTGTCTAATGCCGTCAACTCATGACCATAATGCAGAGGATTTGCGCTGGCGAGAGAAGGGTGCAGGATCATGAGCGCCTCCGTTAACCTGATACCTGCGCAAAAAGTGCATCGTCGGTGCTGGCATTTCGCACTGCCGCTAACCGTTGTGGCGAATCAATAAACTGGCTGATGCGCTGAATGGTCAAAATATGTGCGTTGGCATCCGTGGCGCTGACGCAGAGAAGTAGCCAGACGGGGTCGCACTCCTCGTTACCAAAGGCGACCGGGGTGCGTAACGTGGTAATGCTGACCTGATTGTAGTTTGCGCCTTGCTCTGGTCGGGCGTGAGGCAACGCGACACCCGGGGCTATCAAATAATAAGGCCCCCAGTTAAGGGTATTTTCGATGATCCCATCAACGTAGGCGGGTTGCGCGGCACCATAGGTTACCAGCGGGCGGGTGGCGATTTCCACGGCCTGACGCCAGTCTGTGGCTTCACGTTGTGCCTGTACCCATTTAATATCGTTAATCATCCGTCGTTGACTCCATGCCGATTCTGGTTAATCTGGTAGCGATCCCCGTCGATACTTTTGACGAAGGCGGCAGGGATCGCAGAAGGGTTATTGCTCTCTGCCGGGGATAAGCGCTCTGCTTATCCCCATCTTATCGGCGTATATGTTGCACTTTCTCCATAAACTGACTGACTCGCGCCTGGTCAACGAAATTGGCAAAAACGCCGTCCTTTTTAAAGGTGGTTGCGGTCACACAGCCATCGGCGATACTGAGTTGTTCCTCCACGTTTTCCAGGCAGACGCCCGTGTTGGCCAACACGACGGTGTTAGGCACCGTTTCTTTAACCCGTTTTAATAGCGCACTGTCGGTACGCGTCCCGGCGGTCAGGCCAGAAACACAGAGCGCATCAGGATGGTTGTTAAATACCGTCGATTTAGCAATAGAACAGATATCGCGATTGCCCAGATACACGGCGGCCTCAGGGACGATATTGAACAAGGTTTTCACTTCGCCTGCACCAATCCGGTGTTGATGACGGATGGTCTCACCGACGTTAGTGTCCCAGACGCCAAAGTCGCTGGCATAGGCTCCGGTAAATATCTCGCGGATAAACTTAGCGCCGGTAGCCATCGCCAGGTCGAATGAGGCGACCGGATCCCACAGTACATTCACGCCAAACGGGATGCGGATATCGTTCATCAATTGCCCGATGACTCGCGCCATTGCCGCAGTCGTTTCCGGACGCACCTTCGTGAGATAGGGAAGGCTAAACTCGTTGGAGAACATGACTGCATCTACTCCACCATTTTGGAGCGCCATCAGATCGTCCCTGGCTTTGTCGATAACCCAGTTCATCCCCAGTTGCGCATCAAAACTCGGGTCGCCGGGCAATGCACGTAGATGGCACATGGCGATGACCGCTTTTTCCGTCCCAATAACCTCTTTCAGCCAACTCATTGAAAGTACTCCTTATTCCGATAGTTCACGTTTACGTAAGAACAGCACGACGCTGGCGACAATACCGACTGCCACGACAACGCCAATAATGCCAAGCGACATCAGTTCAGAAATCGACCAACCGAACATATTGCCCACGGACAACGCCGAGATTTGCGCACTTTCACCGGCAAAGCTGAAACCGCCTTTTAGCGCCATTTCAGTGAAGTAAGGCGCGAACTGGGTAGCGATCAGAAGGACGGTAATCATCACGATGACCCCGCTTATCAACGTCCTGATCAGGTCTCCGCGGTGGATAACCGTAGCCATACATATAAAGAACGGCGCTACCGGCAGGTCTGCGAGGGGTAACACTTTGTTGCCCGGTAAAATGCTGGCCAGAATCAACATAATGGGTATCAGTAGCAGACCGACAGCAATGGTAGTTGGATGCCCCAGCGTCACAGCGGTATCCAGACCGATATACACTTCACGTCCTTTGAAATACTTTTGGAAGAACCTTCTTGCGCCGTCGGAGATGGGCATTAACCCCTCAACAATCAGGCGGATCATGCGCGGGAACAGCACCATGATTGCCGCAACGGTTATCATCAGACTGGCGCAACCTTTAAAGCCTTCGCCAGCTGCGAGGCCAAAAATCAGACCGAGCACTACGCCGATGATCACCGGATCGCCGACCATGCCATAGCGTTTCTGGATCTCCTGAGCATCGATATTGCGTCCCTTCATGAAAGGGATTTTTTCATAGATAGCATCAAGTAGAACGAAAAGCGGTACTGAACTGGAACCGTAGCCTTGCGGTATCGAAATACCTTCCAGCCCGACGATGTTCTGTACCCGTTTCGCCGTCCAGTCGGCCATTTTTAACGATAGCGCCGCATGGCAGATTGCCCCCAACACACCATAAATCAGGCTGCCGGTCATAAGCTGGACCACCGTACCCGTAATGGCGTAGTGCCAGTAATTGTAAATATCGACGTTCATCGTTTTGGTCAGACGGGTGACCAGCATGGCGACATTGAGAAGAAAAATAACCGGGATAATCATGGCGCCAATGGCTGTCGCATAACCAACGCCGGAGGCGGGGCCTGCGCCAACGTCAAAGACATGCAGAGTCAGGCCGAAGCGTTCAATCATCACTTTGATAGGAGGGCTGAGGCTGTCGATCGCCATGACGATCACCAATCCCATACCGACAAAACCGATCCCGACCGTTACCCCTGCCTTAATCGCCTGCAGCCAGGGGATGCGGAAGATAAGGCCAATCACGATCATGATGATAGGGACGAAAACGGTACCGCCGAGAGACAGGATGTAATCAAACATAATGCCTCCTTTTATTGGGTTAACAGAGCCTTGATTTGTTGTTTTAATGCGTCGTCGTTGATCCCTGTGAGCAGGGCGGCACCATTAAGCGTAGGGATGCCGTAGTCACTGTTGGTTCGCATGGAGGTTACAATAAGGTCCATGCCGTTACAGTTAAGTGGGATCTCATTCAGACAGCACTGGGCGGTGGTGGCTGCAATACCCTGTTCAGTCAGGTACTCTTGCAGCTTGTGTGCAATCATGGTTGAAGTCGACATGCCGGTACCGCATGCCACAAGGATCTTTTTCATAATGGATGTGCCTCTTGTGTAGCGCCTGAATCAGGCTCAACGGGGAAATGTGCTGCTGGCATGCCTGCCAGAGCGGTCAATAGGCGGATGCAGTCAGCCAAATCACGCAGACTGGCAACTTCCGCCGGAGAATGGGTATAGCGACAAGGAATAGAGAGACTGGCGCAGGGAATACCATCCTGCTCAACCTGGATATAACCGGTTTCTGTTATCACGCCGGGAGCCACTTCTCGCTGCACCGGAATGTTGTGTTCAAGAGCCGTCTGTTCCAACATCCGTATCAGGCGTGGAGGCGTGATTAATCCTGCCAGCGTTCCCCGGCCATGGTAGTTCAGGCAGGTGATCCCAACGCCCTGATTAATCCTGACCTCGGAATAATCGTGTAAATCAGGGGTGTCACACGATGGCGTGATATCAATACCAATCGCCAGGTCAGGTTTTACACGGCGTAATACGGGAACAATGCCGCGGATATTAAATTCTTCCTGTACGGAAGCCACCAGATAAACGGCGATATTAAGTTCTGCAGCACTGATAGCATCCGCTACACCGAGCAGGGCAGTACAGCCCAGACGATCGTCTAGTGCTTTACTGCACACCAGATCGTTTGCCAGGAGTTGGGGCGGGTTATACAGAGTGACAGGCGTACCGACCTGAATGCCCATCCGTATGGCGTCATCTTTGTCTTTGGCACCAATATCAATCCACAGTTTGTCTACGGAAGGTGACTGCGTACGCTCGTCGCCTTTGGCAAAGTGGTATGACTTAATACCGATACATCCCATCACCGGGCCTTTGTCCCCGGCGAGGGTGACGACGGAACCAGCCATAGTGACTTGCGCAGGACCGCCTACGCGTTCAAAGCGTAAAAATCCAGACGGCTCTATTTTGCGCACCATAAAACCGACCTCATCCATATGCGCAAAAATCATCAGTCGCAGCGCATCGGGTTTATCACTACCGTAGCGTGCGACGATATTCCCAAGCCTGTCTTGCCAGACCTCTTTTGCATGACGCCTGAATTCGCGCAGCATGACGTCAGCGACTGCGTTTTCGTGTCCTGAAATCGCATTATGCTGCAAAAGCGAGAACAGGGTTTCCTGCACAGAAAATGACATAGCTATCTCCGTAGAACGTAAAACAATCACTCGTTGAGCGTTTTATAGGCGCTCACTGGTCGAATAATTGTGAGAGCGCTCACGTGAAAGCGCGCAAATCTGCACAAATAAAAAATAATGTGAGCCGGGTGGAATAAAAACGCTCAACGTTTGTGAAAGTTACGGGCTGGAGAGACCAGTATTTATGGTTGAAATAATGGGGATGAATAAAACGCGGTAACTGTTATCGCACCACTTTGTTGTAGGATGCTCCCTCTTTATGCCTGTCTATATCCAGGTTTTCTACCAAGGGAGCGTAGAACTTAATGGCATGTGGTAAATCGTTAGTATCCTGGTGATAAAAGAAAACATAGCAGTACTTATTGCGCTGAATGAATTGTAGTGAGCCAGCGAGAGATGTTATCCGCCAGAGCATCGTTCCTGAAGAGTGCGCTGCCGGATACTACACGATCCACACCGCTGGCGATGATCTCTGGAAGTTCTTCCAGGTTTAGCGAACCATCAACTGCCAGCAGAATGGCGTCTCGCTTGCCGGCTGCATTGAGTAATGCGACAACCTGCGCGATGCGTCTCAGTAAAGCTGACTTGCTGAGTTTGCTACCGTAGCCAGGATTTACCGCCAGAATTTGTATTATTTCAACGTCTTCAATGACCGGTAGAATATATTCCAGTGGTGTGGCAGGGCACAGGCTAATCCCTCGCAAAAGCGGCATAGTGCCACCGGAAACTTCAGCATTTTGCTCACCAAGCCAATGAAGCATATGGTGTAGATGCGGCGTGTTTTCCACCTGCAACGTGACACAGTGTGCTCCTGCCTTTACGCTTGCCTGCACAACGGGCCAGGGATTATCCACCATTAGGTGGACATCCTTAATCATCTGCTGTGGCAACTGTGCGATAGCCCAGGGGCCAACGGTGAACTGAGGGCAAAAATGTCCGTCCATCAGATCCAGGTGAATAACGGGTTGTTCAAGCGCGCGAAGATTTTGCTGATACTCCCCGAGTCTGAGCCACTGACCGGCAAGAATGCCGATGCTTAACGGGTAGTGCTTCATTAACGATACGCACTCTGTGCGATTCAAACCGGAAAAGGGACGGTTCATTTTTAGATCCTTATGGCATCAATCCATTGAAGACGCGTTTTTTTCGTGGGCAGCTCATCAGTGATTCCAGTTTTTCCACACAGGTAAGGTAGTGGGGCGTAGTTTTATGGAACGCAACGGCGGCTTCATCCTTATAGGCTTCATAAATATAAAAGCGGCTCTCAACTTCCGGATCCTGCAACACATCGAAGCGGAGATTCCCCTCTTCACGCACCGACCCAAAATGATTGAGGCGAAATACCTCGATAAACTCGTCGACTTTATCTTCGTGGACGTTAATTTCCACCAGAGTGACATGCATACTTTTCTCCTTAAAACGCATGGGCCCACCAGGGCAGGCCCATACCCTTTTTAGTTTTTTTCGCTCAGATAGAGTTCGTACGCGCGTTCAGCGGTTTCATTACGATGCACCACCGCGTGGACGGCCTTCATCATGGCGACAGGATGATCGGACTGGAAGATGTTACGCCCCATATCGACACCGGATGCGCCCTGATCGATGGCCTGCCAGCACATCTCAAGCGCTTCACGTTCAGGTAATTTTTTACCACCCGCGATAACAATCGGGACCGGACAACCCGCGGCAATGCGCTCAAAACCTTTATCGACATAGTAGGTCTTGATGATCTGCGCCCCCATCTCGGCGGCGATACGGGTGGCGAGTGAGAAGTAGCGCTGATCGCGAACCATGTCTTTTCCCACGCCGGTCACCGCCATTGTTGGCATGCCGACTTTGATACCGGCATCGATCAACTGAATGATATTTTTGATCGACTGGTGCTCGTTCTCACTGCCGATATACACCTGTGCCGCCACGGCGCAACTGTTGAGACGAACGGCATCATCCATGGAGAGCGCGACCGCTTCATTGCTTAACTCGGTGAGAATAGAGTTAGCGCCCGAGGCGCGCAGGACTACCGGTTTGTTGGTGGCGGGTGGTACCACACTGCGCAGGATGCCGCGTGTGCACATCAGTACATCAGCGAGCGAGAACAGGGGAGCGATATTGATATCGATACGCTCCAGTCCTGTTGTTGGCCCCTGAAAATAGCCATGGTCAAACGCGAGCATGACCGTTCTTCCGGTCTCAGGATTAAAAATGCGCGACAGTCGGGACTGCATCCCCCAGTCAAGTGCGCCGCATCCCTTTAGTGTGAACGGGGTATTGCGTTGCGGCGTGTCGGTATGGAAATCCTTACCATCTTTGATGTCATCTAAATCAGCCATTTTTTACTCCACGGTTACGGAATGAAATTCAGAAATCGTATTTGTCGATGTTCTCTTTAGTGAACACCACGCGTTCAGGCAGAAGCACAATGCCATTTCCCTTCGCCTCGTAACTGTAGCCCTGTACGCTGTTCGGCGAAATTTCAACTTGCCCTACACCTGGAATGTCCAGTTTGTCACCAATATTCATGTCGCCTTTTTTCAGCAACGCATCAGCCACGTATACGGAAATCTTGCCCTGCTGGACCACATCCCAGAGGCCAAATTCTTTCACCGTGCCGCGTTCAACATAAGGGCGCATCACGTTTGGTGTACTGAAACCGACAATCGCCACGCTGGTATTCTTCAGGTTTTCAGCGGCCTGAGCGGCAGCAGGAAAGGCGTTGGCGTCCGGCGCAATGATGGCGTCGAGATCGGCATAAGCTTTAATAATGCCTTCTGCGGTTTGCAGTGATTTGGTGGCGTCGTTATAGCCAAACTGGGTGGTGACAACTTCCCAGCCCGGATGATCTTTGGTGATCTTGTCTTTGGCCTCTTTCACCCATTGGTTCTGATCGGTCACGGTCGGACTGGAGTAGAAGAAGGCCACTTTGGCTTTCTCTTTTTTGACCTGGTTTGCGGCCATATCAACCAGCATGCCGCCTAATTGGGCTGGTGTGCCCTGGTTGATGTAGTACGAGCGACATTCCGGTTTGGTGTCAGAATCCCAGGTCAGGACTTTCACACCGCGTTGCATGGCGCGCTTTAACGCCGGACATAACCCATCAGGTGAAACGGCGGAAACCACAATGGCGTTATACCCCTGGTTAACAAAGTTATTGATGAGCTGAACCTGACCAGACACGCTGGGCTCCGTCGGACCGTCATAGGTAACATCGACGCCAAGCTCTTTGCCGGCCTCCAGGGCACCGTTACCACCACTGGTAAAGAATCCCACCCCAACCAGTTTCGGGATAAATGCGATTCGCTCTGCGGCATAAGCGTTGAGGGTGAACGCCGCCAGGCTAAGGGTACTGATTACGGCAATTTTTTTAATGCTCTGAATAGTCATGTACTTTTCCTTTAGGGCAATGGATTTCAGGCCTGCCGAATGGCGCGACGACGTGCCATCCAGTCTTTAATTTGCTGACGATGCAGGCTGACGGAACGACCTACGACAACGACAATAAGTAATGCGCCAGAGAGGGCACTGGATATCTGGTTAGGCACGCCAGCCATCTGCAACCCCTGCTGCAGATAGCCCACTAGCAGCGCGGCGATGGCTGTGCCGAGAATTGACCCGGAGCCGCCATAGATGTTGGCGCCACCCAGGACGACCGCCGTAATGGCTGGCATCAGGAAGGAAGCCCCCAGATCGGAGCGCGCAGAGCCAAAGTAAGAAACCAGCAGTATCGCCGCGACCGCCGAGGCAAAGCCGGTCATCGCGTACAGCGCGTACAGCGTCCGATTCACAGGGATAGCGCTATACAGCGCCACGCGAGGGCTTTGCCCAATCAGGAAGACATTTCGTCCGGCGTGGGTTCGGTGCATCAGCAGCCAGAAAAAGAGCACGCTGACGAGAAAGAAGATCAGTGGTACGGGCAGGCCCAGCACATCGAGATTGGCAAAATCGGTAAAGCCCTGCGGGAAGCCGCCGATACCTTCATAACCGGTCGCTCCTGCCATCCCCGAAAGCAGCAATGCGCTGCCGCCAAACAGGTACAACGTTCCCAGGGTGATGACCAGAGGATTCACGCCCGTGTAGATAATCAGCCCGGCGTTGATCAGTCCGCACAGCGCGCCCAGCGCAAGCGTCAGGATAATGGCCAGCGGCAACGGTACGCCCCCCTGGAACATCACACCCAGCGCGATAGCGCACAGCCCCATCGTGGAACCGAAGGAGATATCGATCCCGCCGCTGACGATCACCATGGTTAAGGGGAGAGCGACAATGCCAATGCAGATAAAGTCGCTGGTGCTGAACAGCAGTACGTTCAGATCCAGCAGGCGCGGGTTCAGCGCGCCGAATCCCAGAATTTCAATCACCAGTAGAGCGGCGAGCGCCAGCTCCCAGCCGTAACGATGTAAACGAGTCATCAGGCAACCTCACGTTTTTTGGCAGTGCGCACAGTATCCGCTGCGCTTTTTGCCGACGGACACGGCTGAGGCTGCGGAGTGAAGCGGGCATATTTTTGTCGGCGGATATTACGTTCCAGCGCGCAGCGCAGTCGGCCATCAAATACCAGCACCGCCAGCAGAACCAGACCGGCAATAAAGTCATTCCACCACGCCGGAATGCGCAGCAGGACCAGTACGCTGTCGATTTGCGTCAGGAAATAGGCACCAAGCACGGCGCCAATGATCGTCCCGGAACCGCCCAGCAGGCTGATTCCACCCAGTACGCAGGCAGCAATGGCTTTCATTTCCAGCCCGGTTCCGGTCTGATTAGGGATGAAGCCAATCTGAGAAGCAAAGACGATCCCAGCCAGCGCCGCCATGCAGCCGTTGAGCGAGAAGGCCAGAATACGGATGGCTTCGGTACGCACACCTAGTTGCCGTGCGCCCTGCAAATTATCCCCGGTGGCATAAAAACAGCGACCAAAGGCGGTTTTTGCCAGTAGCCAGGCCATCAGCAGCATCAGGAGTAGGGTCAGCCAGCCGATGGCGGAGATCCCGAGGAAAACCGGGGCGGAGAGTTGCTTCAGCTGTGCAGGCAGTCCTTCAATCCATTTACCGCCCGTCCAGAGCAGCATGACGCCGCGATACAGACCCAGCGTTCCTAACGTGGCAACAATTGCCGGGATTTTCAGCCAGGCGACCAGTACGCCATTAATAACCCCCGCCAGCAGTCCCAGTAGCAGCGTCGCTACGCAGGCCACAGGCAAGGGATATCCCGCGTTCAGCAGCAGTCCCAGTAGCACGGCGCACATCCCAGTTATCGAGCCTACCGATACGTCGATGTTGCGGGTCAGCATCACCAGCGTCGCCCCCATAGCCAGCAGCATGAGAATTTGGGCGCTGCTGAAGATCATCGTCAGCGTCTGAACACTGAGGTACTGGCTGTCAAGCATTCCCGGCAGAACGAACAGCAACAGCACTGCCAACAGTGCGGTTGCCTGACGATTATTCTGGATAAATTTCAGCATGGCGCCTCCCCGGTATATGGCGTCGTCCCTGACGGGCGGTCGCCAAACGCAACGTGCATGATGGTGTCGACGTTAATCTCGTCGCCCTGCAGGGCATCGTTGCCTGTTTCCCCTTGGTGCATGACGTAAACGCGATCGGCCATCTGTTCGATCTCCTCCAGATCGGACGAGATGAACAGCACCGCGACATTCTGAGCCGCAATACTGCGGAGCAACTGGTAGATGTCGTTACGGGCAGAGACGTCCACTCCGCGCGTCGGCTCATCCACAATCAGCACTTGCGGCGAGGCTTCGAGGCATTTGGCGATCAAAATTTTTTGCTGATTACCACCGGAGAGCGTACGGGCAGGTTGTTCGGGATCGTTCAGCTTGATATTGAGCGCGCGGCGATAACGTTCGAGCGTGGCGCTGTCTTTTGCCGGATTTGCCCAGAAACCGCTGTGGTTATGGGTTAATGCAAAAACATTCCACGCCAGCGAGGCATCCAGATTCAGTCCTGATGATTGCCGATCCTCCGGTAGATATACCAGACCATGCTGCAGACGCTCGCGTGTGGAAAGCGTGGATATATCCTTGTCGCCGAGTACGACGCGTCCGGCCCTCAGAGGTCGTAGCCCGTAAAGCGTTTCTGCAAGTTCGGTGCGCCCGGCGCCGACCAGGCCAGCCAGACCTAAAATTTCCCCGGCACGAACCTCGAAACTGACGTTCATGAATCCTTCTCCGGTTACATTTTCGAGGCTCAATACCGGTGTGCCTGTATCGTGCTGCGGACAGTTGCCAGGCAATTCCAGCCACAGTTTCTGGGTCGCGCTCAGCGTGTTAGTGCGTGATGCTGGCGTAATGGCCTGGATAATTTCGTCTGTGCTCAGGTCCGCCGTTTTACCGGAGAGCGCAATGGTTCCGTCCCGCATCACGCTAATGTAATCCGCAATCTGGCGTATCTCAGGCAGCTTGTGGGAGATGAAAACGATCCCCACGCCGGAACTCAGCAACTCACGCAGACGACTGAACAACCGATCTGTTTCTGCAGGAGTGAGTGAGGCTGTGGGTTCATCAAGGATCAAAATTCGCGAATCGCGCATCAGCCCGCGCAGGATTTCGACCATTTGCCGGTCGGCGACATCCAGTGAACCGGCCTGGCTGTTGATATCAAACTGGCAGCCCAGCGCGGCGAGCATCGCGCTCATTTTTTGCGCCGAGCTTTGGTGTTTGGGCAGGCCAAACAGGACATTCTCTTTTACCGTCAGGCTGGGGAAGAGTAGCGGCTCCTGTGGCACAAGGTAGATTCCCAACTGATGCGCCAGGATCGGCGTCAGTTTCGTACATCGGGAACCTTCAATCTCAATGCTTCCGCTATCCGGCGGGGTAATACCGGCGATGATTTTCATCAGCGTAGATTTCCCAGCGCCATTTCCTCCCAGGAGCGCATGGACTTCGCCTTTTTGCAAAATAAAGTTAATACCTTTCAGTACCTTGACGCCGGAGTACTGCTTACAGACAGACTGTGTGCTGAGTAGCGGAGCGATTTTTTCGTGACTCATTTACGTGCCACCTCCGTTCGGCCTGGGTAGAATCAGGTTGAACAAATGTATTGTGCGATTCGAATTGTTCATAACCTTATGACCTAACTGCTCACAAAACCGACGAATAGATCACGTTTTATGCTAAAATGATCTGTAAAATTAAATTTGTTCAAATAAAAGCCATTGAAATGTGTGTTTAATCACAGTTATTAGCAACCAATGAATGAACAATTGTGTTCAGAAATTCGATATGTTCAAAGTGAAGACAGAATGATGACTATTAATGACCCGATGATTTCCGAACAAGGGATGTGTGAAGAAGAGCTGGTGGCGCGTATTGCGTGGTTCTACTACCACGATGGTATGACGCAAAGCGACATCAGCAACAGGCTGGGGCTGACGCGGCTTAAGGTGTCGCGGCTGCTGGAGAAGGGGCATCAGTCCGGGATTATTCGCGTACAGATTAATTCTCGCTTTGAAGGCTGTCTGGAATATGAAACTGAATTACGTCGTCGCTTTGACCTGAACAATGTACGGGTCATCCCAGGACTTCCCGGAGCGGATGCCTGCGTTCGCCTGGGGATTGGCGCCGCGCATATGCTGATGGAGTCACTCCAGCCGCAGCAGATTTTGGCGGCGGGCTTCGGCGAAGCGACCATGAATACCTTAAAACGGCTGAGCGGATTTATCTCTGCTCAACAAATTCGCCTGGTAACGCTCTCGGGGGGCGTGGGGCCATACATGACCGGGATTGGGCAACTCAACGCAGCCTGTCCGGTCAGTATTATTCCGGCTCCGCTGCGCGCCTCCTCAGCAGAGATTGCTCGGACGTTAAAAAATGAAAACAGCGTCCAGGATGTTCTGCTGGCCGCCCAGGCTGCCGATGCGGCAATCGTCGGTATTGGCGCAATCAATCAGAAAGATGAGGCCACCATTATTCGATCAGGCTATATCACTAAAGGTGAGCAACTGATGATTGGCCGCAAAGGAGCCGTGGGTGACATTCTGGGCTACTTCTTCGATGCCGAAGGGCAGGTGATTCCGGATATGAAAATCCACGATGAACTTATCGGGTTAACCCTCAATACCCTGAAGACTATCCCGACTGTGATCGGTGTTGCCGGGGGCGTGAATAAAGCGGAAGCGATCGCTGCGGCGATGAAAGGGGGTTATATCAACGCATTGGTCACTGACCAGGAAACTGCCGCCGCCATTGTCAGCGGGCAGTAATGCGTATCTGCCGTGCAGCCGCGTGGCAGGGGAGTAACAGAATTTCCGTTTGTACCGTGGAGAAAGCATTGACGACCTGACAAATAAAATAAGCCGAGGACAAAAACGATGGCCCGACTCTGTACCCCCTCTGAATCAACACATTACCTGATGGCTCTGGACGCCGGTACCGGAAGCGTTCGCGCCGTGATTTTCGACCTGGAAGGCAAACAAATCGCGGTGGGACAAGCGGAATGGCGGCACCTTGCCGTACCGGATGTTCCCGGTTCGATGGAGTTTGATCTGGGAAAAAACTGGCAACTGGCCTGTGAATGCATCCGTCAGGCATTGCATATCGCCGGGATTGCACCGGAAGCGATTACAGCCGTCTCAGCCTGTTCGATGCGCGAAGGCATTGTAGTATATGACGCAGAGGGGACGCCTGTCTGGGCTTGTGCAAACGTGGATGCCAGAGCGGCACGGGAAGTCAGCGAACTTAAGGAGATCCACGACTACACCTTCGAAAGTGAGGTCTATCGCAGCACGGGTCAGACGCTGGCGCTGAGTGCCATCCCACGTCTGCTCTGGCTTGCGCACCATCGTGCGGATATTTATCGTCGTGCCTCGACGGTGACGATGATCAGTGACTGGATGGCCTACATGCTCAGCGGTGAGCTGGCGGTGGATCCTTCCAATGCCGGAACAACGGGACTGTTGGACCTCAAAACACGGGACTGGAAGCCGTCATTGCTGCAGATGGCTGGATTGCGATCGGATATTCTCTCACCGGTTAAAGAGACCGGGACGATGCTGGGGAGGGTGACCGCCCAGGCAGCTGCAATGTGCGGGTTGAAAGTAGGCACGCCGGTGGTAGTGGGTGGTGGAGATGTTCAGTTGGGGTGTCTCGGTCTTGGAGTTGTACGCCCGGCGCAAACTGCTGTACTTGGAGGAACATTCTGGCAGCAGGTGGTGAATTTACCCGCGCCGATTGTTGATCCTGAAATGAACGTGCGTGTGAATCCGCACGTCATTCCGGGGATGGTACAGACCGAATCCATCAGCTTTTTTACCGGTCTGACGATGCGCTGGTTCCGCGACGCTTTCTGTGCAGAAGAAAAGCTGATCGCTGAGCGTCTGGGCGTAGACACCTACACACTTCTGGAAGATATGGCATCCCGAGTACCGGCTGGCGCATGGGGCATAATGCCGATTTTCTCCGATCGGATGCGCTTCAAGAGCTGGTATCACGCAGCTCCTTCGTTCATCAACCTGTCCATCGATCCGGAAAAATGCAATAAAGCCACGCTGTTTCGTGCTCTGGAAGAGAATGCGGCCATTGTGTCGACCTGTAATTTGCATCAAATCGCCGATTTTACCGGGATCCATCCTACTTCACTTGTTTTTGCTGGTGGCGGCTCGAAGGGAAAACTCTGGAGTCAGATTCTGGCGGATGTTTCAGGGCTGACGGTCAACGTGCCGGTCGTCAAAGAGGCAACGGCGCTGGGCTGCGCCATCGCGGCCGGCGTCGGGGCAGGGATCTGGTCATCCATGGCCGAGACCGGTGAACGACTGGTGCGCTGGGAACGGGAGCATGTGCCGGATAAAGAAAAGCATGAGCTTTATCGGGAATCACGTGAGAAATGGCAGGCGGTATATCAGGAGCAGTTAGGTCTGGTCGATCACGGGTTGACGACCTCTTTGTGGAAAGCGCCGGGTTTATAACAGGAGATCGTAATGATTAAATCGAATGAAGCGCATCATGAATACCGTTTTGGTGATAGTGGCCCGAAATACCTCATTCGCGGTCCGGAATGTGACATGGGCGTCGTCATGCTTCAGCCCGGTCAGTCTTTTCCCAACCATCGTCATATCGAAGCCTGCGAGATTTTTTATACCCTGGCAGGCGAAGTGACGTTATATCTGAACGGTGAGCCCTACACGTTAGGCTCGGGGGATGTTTTGCACTGCGATCCCGGTGAAGCACATTTTCTGGTGAACAGAGGCGAGGTGCCGTGGAAAGGCGTCTTTGTTAAATCTCCGCATATTCCGGGAGACAGTCATCCGGTTGAGCCGACGACGTATTAGTCACCGGTATTTTTAAGAAAACGAATCCATTAGATGAAAGCTGGAGCGGGCGATGTTACTCGCCTTGCTCCATTTCCTATATGTAGACGTGGTCAGACCCTACCAACTCGCCGGGCCTCTGGCATATTGCTACTGCGCTATTGTATATACCCAATCGCAACAATGGGGGCATTTCTTGCCGCCGTAGTAGGAGCGTTCACACCGGGTACAGCGCCAGTTTCCGGTTTGGGTGTTCAGTGGCCCCCTGAAACCCGCGTAGCCTGACGGAGCATTATTGCGACCGCGACGTATTATAGCTGTCGGGGATTGTCTGGATGAGCGTAAGGCATACCCGCAGTTCTGGTTTTTTATCTGCTCACTCCGGCGACGACGGGCATGAACAAATATCTCGTTCCCTAAAGCATCTTTCTAGATAAACACTTCTGTATGGCAGAAATCACACAGCAGCCGTCCGTGGTAGTGGTGCGGAACATCCTGTACGGTCACCCACTCACCATCTCCGGTAATGGCATGTTCAACCGGGCTGAACTGTATCATGGCCGCACTCCTGTCCTGTGAAGCTGACGCGCTGGAGCGGTGTCCCGTATCTTGTAGGTATAAAAACCGTTCATTATCATTCACCCTCACTGCTGATAATTTCTGTACTGTGGTCACCGGTCTGGCAACTTCGGCAGTACCGTTCACCGTGATACTCGTTGTCGCATCCACAACAATGCCAGTCCGCCCTGTGTACTATAGGCAGTACATCCGGGACGTAACGGCGTAGCATGCGTACCCGCCGAGCTTCCTGCGGCTCCGGGTGCACATACGGGCAGAGATAGCGTCCGTTTTCTGTCAGGTCTTCCCGGGCAGGAGCCGCTCCACCATTGCGCCATACAATGAGCTTTAATACCCATGAGCTGATTATTTCTGTGAGATGACACTCTTTTTTTATGATTAATACTTGTATGGTAGTCTGGTAATGAAATATGTTTGTGTCCATCAGGCTGGATAAAGGATCAAAAAATGAAAATCGTCAGTGCAGAAGTATTTGTGAGTTGCCCCGGTCGCAATTTTGTCACACTAAAAATCACTACCAGTGAAGGAGTTGTTGGTCTGGGTGATGCCACTCTTAACGGGCGCGAATTATCTGTCGCTTCTTATCTGAAAGACCACTTGTGCCCCCAGTTGATTGGACGTGACGCACACCGTATCGAAGATATCTGGCAGTTCTTCTACAAGGGCGCGTACTGGCGTCGTGGCCCGGTGACTATGTCTGCGATTTCCGCCGTGGACATGGCGCTGTGGGACATTAAAGCCAAAGCGGCCAACATGCCGCTTTACCAGTTACTGGGTGGGGCATCCCGGGAAGGCGTTATGGTCTACTGCCATACAACTGGCCATACCATCGATGATGTGCTGGAGGACTATGCGCGTCATAAAGAAATGGGTTTTAAAGCTATTCGTGTCCAGTGCGGCGTACCGGGTATGAAAACCACGTATGGCATGGCCAAAGGTAAGGGTCTGGCTTATGAACCGGCAACTAAAGGACTTTGGCCGGAGGAGCAACTGTGGTCCACCGAGAAATACCTTGATTTTATGCCGACACTTTTTGACGCAGTGCGCAGTAAGTTTGGATTTGATGAACATTTACTTCACGATATGCACCATCGTCTGACCCCGATTGAAGCTGCCCGCTTTGGTAAAAGTATTGAAGACTATCGAATGTTCTGGATGGAGGATCCTACTCCCGCTGAAAACCAGGAGTGCTTCCGTCTGATCCGTCAGCATACTGTCACGCCAGTTGCTGTGGGTGAAGTCTTTAACAGTATCTGGGATTGCAAACTACTGATTGAAGAACAGCTCATCGATTACATCCGAACCACTATCACCCATGCTGGCGGCATTACGGGTATGCGCCGTATTGCGGATTTCGCCTCGCTCTATCAGGTGCGCACCGGCTCACATGGCCCGTCAGATCTGTCCCCGGTTTGCCATGCAGCAGCCTTACACTTCGATCTGTGGGTGCCTAACTTTGGCGTACAGGAATATATGGGCTACTCAGAGCAAATGCTGGACGTCTTTCCTCATAACTGGACGTTTGATAACGGTTACATGCATCCGGGCGAAAAACCAGGCTTGGGTATCGAGTTCAACGAAAAGCTGGCAGCCAAATATCCGTATGATCCGGCTTACTTACCCGTTGCCCGACTGGAAGATGGCACACTCTGGAACTGGTAAAAGGAAAAGAACATGAAAAGCGTCGTTATTGAACAGCCAGAAACATTAGTGATTCAGGAACGTCCTGTTCCTCATCCTCAGGCAGGAGAAGTCCGGGTTAAAATTAAACTCGCAGGAATTTGCGGATCAGACAGTCATATTTACCGTGGACATAATCCCTTCGCACGTTATCCACGTGTTATTGGGCATGAGTTTTTTGGCTCGATTGATGCCATTGGCGAAGGTGTGGACTCTTCGCGTTTAGGAGAGAGGGTCTCTGTCGATCCGGTGATCAGTTGTGGTCACTGCTACCCTTGCCGTATTGGTAAACCGAATGTCTGCGCTTCTCTGGTGGTTCTTGGTGTACATCGTGATGGAGGTTTCAGCGAGTACGTCACCGTGCCGGCGCAGAATGTATGGGCTATCCCGGATACAATCAGCGATGAGCATGCGGTTATGATTGAGCCCTTCACTATTGCGGCGAATGCCACAGGCCAGTTAAATCCCCGTGAGGATGATGTAGCGCTGATCTATGGTGCCGGTCCGATGGGACTTACTACCTTGCAAGCGCTCAAAGGGGTTTATAAGGTCAGCCAGGTGATTGTTGTCGACCGGATTGAGGAACGATTGGCGATGGCACTGAAAAGCGGAGCCGATGAGGTTTTTAACAATACCGGGCGTAGCATCAAAGATATTCTGGCTGCCAAAGGGGTAAAACCGACTCTAATTGTGGATGCTGCCTGTCATCCCTCAATTTTACAGGAAGCTATTGAACTGGCTTCTCCTGCTGCTCGCATTGTTATTATGGGATTCTCATCAGCGCCCTGCCAGATTATTCAGCAGGAGATTACCGGAAAAGAAATATCAATATTTTCTAGTCGCCTCAATGCCAATAAATTTCCGGAGGTTATTGACTGGCTTAGCAAAGGATATATTGACCCTGAGAAGTTAATTACTCATCGATTTAATTATCAACACATAGCCGATGGGATTGAATTGTTTGAAAAAGATCAAAAGCATTGTTGTAAGGTTTTACTTAAGTTTGACGAGCAATGCTGAATGAAAGAATAAAAGAAAAAACGCTGTCCCTACAATTATACATTCATGAGGATGTAAAATGATCAATCTTGAAAAAGATAAGCCCATAAAATTAAAAAATATGCTGGCTTATGGTGGTGGTGATTTCTTTGGTGGCGGAAGTTTCGCCGTTCTTGGTCTCTGGTTGATGTTCTTCTATACCACCTATGCGGGACTCAGTCCTGCTCAGGCGGGGGGGATTATTGCTCTTGCCCGTTTGCTCGATGCTATTTCAGATCCACTTATGGGCTATGTGACTGATAATTTTTACCGCACCAGACTTGGGCGACGATTTGGCCGTCGGGGATTTTTCTTCCTGTTTGGCGGCCCCTTGGTAATGGTAACCTACATTAGCATGTGGATTGATGGAATGGGATTCTATTACTATCTGTCAACCTATATTCTATTTTATCTGACCTATACATTGGTTATCGTACCTTATGAGACGTTAGCCGCAGAAATGACTAATGACTTTAAAGAACGATCAAAACTCACCGGCGTCAGAATATTTTTCTCCACAGGTGCTGGTATTCTTGCCGCCTGGTTGCCAGGTCGGATAATCAATGTATTGGGTGAAGATAATCCTTCTTCATTTCTCTATATGGGGATGGTCTTTGGCGTGCTCTTTGCGATCGTAATTGTCTTACTTTATATTTTTACCTGGGAACGACCGATTGCTTTCGACCCCAATGCACCGAAAAAGAATTTTACTCAGGACATGAAAAATCTCTTTTTCTCACTGACCTCAACATTCAGGGTGAAAACATTCAGGCAGCACGTCGGGATGTATCTGGGGGCATACGTAGCTCTGGATGTATTAGGTGCCATTCTTGTTTACTATATTGTCTTTGTTCTTGGAGAGAGCGCAGTTAATGCCTCGAACGCATTAACGTTTATGACAATAGTCCAGTTTTTCTGTGTGGCTTTATTTATCAGCCTTTGTTTGAAACTTGGCAACGGTATATCATACAAAATTGCCCAGATATTTATGTTGTTGAGTGTTGGGCTTTTTCTGAGCATTCATCTTTTTTCTCTGCCGTATACATCATGGCTGGTTTTGGTCGCGGCAATGCTGATGGGTATTGGTCGTTCAGGGACTTATTATGTTTGCTGGAATATCTACAGTTTTATTCCTGATGTGGATGAAATGCTTACCGGTAAACGTCGTGAAGGGATATTTGCAGGTGTTATGACCTTTGTGCGTAAAGCTGTTCAGGCACTGGCACTGTTCCTGGTGGGGATGATTCTCCAGCACTATGGATTCGTCGCGAAGAGTGCAACCCAGAGCCCTGAAACCATTTCCGGAATCGTACTGGTATTTGGTATCGGTTCGGTGACACTGCTGGCCTTCGGCATTATTTGTTCAATGAAGTTTAAGCTTACCAGACAAAACCATGCAGTACTGGTCAGCGAAATTAACCGACTGAAAAATAATGGCAACAAACTTCACGTCACACCTGAAGCAAGACATGCAACTGAATTACTGACGGGCTGGAAATACGAGCAGTTGTGGGGAAATAACAATGTATCTCGTGAAGATGAGGTATTTTCTGAACATCAGAATGTTAATTAACACTGAGGATATATTATGTCTCTGGTACAATTTGAAGAAATGAAGCAAACTGTTAAACAGGCATTTTTAAACGCAGGCTTATCTGAATCACAGGCTGATGTTTGCGCCCAGATCCACACAGAATCCAGCTGCGATGGGATTTTCTCTCATGGACTTAACCGCGTAGCGCGTTTTGTTGATTATGTGAATAAAGGCTGGGTGGATATTCATGCAGAGCCTAAGAAAGTGAAGTCTATCGGCAGTATTGAAGTTTATGATGGCCAGCGTGGCATTGGTATCACCAATTCTCTTTTCGCCATTGAAAGAGCAATGGCGCTTGCGACTGAACATGGCGTCGGCATTGTGGGACTGCGCAATACCACCCACTGGATGCGTGGCGGTACCTACGGATGGAAAGCCGCTGAAAAAGGTTATGCGGCTATTTGCTGGACGAATACTGAGTCCTGCATGCCGGCATGGGGTGCCAAAAATACTCGCCTGGGCAATAATCCTTACGTGATGGCCGTACCGATGCAAGACGGCGCGCTGGTCCTGGATATGGCGATGTCACAATATGCTTACGGCAAGCTGCAGGTCACACGCCTGAAAGGCGAAAAACTGCCTTTCCCTGGTGGTTTTGACAAAGATGGTAATCTGACCGATGAGCCAGGCCCGATTGAAGAATCGATGCGTATTTTGCCGACCGGTTACTGGAAAGGTTCCGGTATGGCCGTTCTTCTTGATGCAATGGCTGCTTTTCTTACCGCAGGTGCACCGACCAATGAAATCGATAAGATTCAGGAAGGCAGTTGTACCGGTGCAAGCCAGGTATTCATGGTCTTTGACCCGAAACACTTTGGTGGAAAAGAATTCAGTGAAGCAATGGCGTCAAGCGTGGCTGAGTACGTTAAAACCTCAACGCCGGCAGAAGGCCAGCGTTATGTCTTCTATCCTGGTGAAATGGAACTGCGTAACCGCGCTAATTTCAGTGCCAGTGGCATTCCTGTTGATGACGGGGTCTGGGCTGAAGTACAGGAACTGGCGAAACGGTGACTATTATGATTACAGGAAATATCAGTCAGTTAGATAAATCACGGGTTGAACTTCCCCCGGTGATTTTTCAGGTCCTCAGCGTGATCGAAGGCCTGGATTTTACAACGCATCCAGACGGGCAAAAGGAATTTAATGGGATGCTGTTTAAAACCTTTACTGCCAGCACCGATCTGCCGGAGAACCGTACGCCAGAAACGCATAAAAATTTTATTGACGTTCAGTTTGTGATTTCAGGTGATGAAGAGGTTGAATTCAGTCATCTCGGTGCTGCACAACCTGAGGTTGAAAAGCCCGACGATGATAACTATTTCTATCATCGACCTTCGTTATCACTAAACGAAATGCGTCTACGGGACGGTGATTTCGTGGTGTTCTTTCCCTGGGACATCCACTCACCTTTATGCCATAAAACAGACAAAAATAACGTCAGAAAAATTGTAGCAAAAGTTCCGCTAACGTCGCTCTGACGTTATAAGCCACTCCAGTTATGGAGTGGCTTAATTGTACATAGACACCCCCCAGCCAGGCTGGGGGTTCCGGAAAGCTTTCAGCTTTAAGCCAGTTATAAAAACCCCTTTTGATTTGATAAAACATCTTGCTGTCTGGCAACTGCAAAAGTTCAACAAGAAATCAAAAGGGGTCCCAATGGGGGACGAAAAGAGCTTGGCGTACACCGATGGAACTGTAAATATCACATGGTTTTTGCGCCAAAATACCGAAGACAAGCGTTCTACGGAGAGAAACTCCTGGCGACAGGGCGCATCTTAAGAAAGCTGTGTGAGTGGAAAAACGTACGGAGGCTGAATGCTGAATGCTGACGCAGAATAGCGTTCCGATGACCCGTTACCGTGCCGGACGTCTGATGAAATATCTGCATCTGAGCAGTTGCCAGCCCGGAAAACATCAGTACAGAAATGCCTATCAGGAGCATACCTGCCTGCCGAATCTGCTCGAGCGTCAGTTCGCTGTACCGGAGCCAGACCGGGTATGGTGTGGAGATATTACGTATATCTGGGCAGGGAATCGCTGGTGCTATCTGGCGGTTGTTATGGATCTTTTTGCCCGCAGGATTATCGGCTGGAGTCTGTCAGCGCATGCCGATACCGCACTGATAAGCAGTGCTCTGCGGATGGCCTATGAGATGCGTGGACAAACGCGAGATGTCATGTTCCATAACGACCAGGGGAACCAGTATATAGCCCTTAAATATCAATATGTTATCTGGAGTTGCAGGATAAAGCAAAGCGTCAGCCGGCGGGGAAACTGCTGGGATAATAGCCTCATGGAACGCTTCTACCGTAGTCTGAGAACAGAATGGGTGCCGACGAATGGTTACGCAGGTAAGGATGAGGCCCAGTGACAAATCGGCTGTTATATCCTGAATTACTACAATAGCGTCAGACCTCATCATTACAACGGGGGACTAACGCCGGAAGAATCAGAGAACAGATACCATTCTTACTGTAAAATTGTGGCCAGTATTACTTGACCACTACAAACGGCAGATTCATCGTCAGCCGCCCGCTCCAGACTTCTGGGCCAGAAAGGTGTTTCATCGTATGAGTAAGAGCTCTTGCTGCATCCTGATTCGATTTAGCCGTTGCACCTCCCGCTGCTGCTGCCATTCCGGCCTCTGCTGTACCGCCCATAACTACTGGCGGTGGGGGAATGTGCATTGCTTCCGCTTCACCAAAGAAGAAGCCAGTCACTATTATCAAATAGGGATTTTTTCTTCGGCGGTTCTGGTGGCGGTGAAGTTTTCTTCTTCGCAGCCTGAGCGTGCTGTTCAGGCTCCGGGGCTGGCTGAGCTGGTTGTGACTGATAGAAGCTCATTTCGCCGATCTTACTTTGTGGCTCTTCTGACTCCCCGGCATCGGTATTGCCAGTATCACGAAGGACAGACTTTGCGAACACAGGGATAGCGGCTATAGCGGAGGTGGCAGCCATTTTGGTAATAGGCCATTCCGCTGCCCGCTTGCGGTGCTCCTCAAAAGGATCGCCGGGACTATCTTCCACCCAAAGTGTCGTGCTGCCTAGCACCTGATTATTTTCGCAGTTACAAAGCACCTGATCGCCAGTGGCAACACAGGGTTTGTTTTCCGCAAAGTGGTATGCAGTACCATTTATCTGAAATGGTCCATTACACGTTTCCTTTGGACATCATGCCATATCGCCATTCAGGGCAATATTCCGGCCTTCAATAATCGTCGAGGAAGCTGAAATTACCTCCCCGCTGCTCGTGGTCTTGTCTCCAAGCCTTGCCAGTGCTCTGGTCATAATCCCTCATGAATTATACTGATATTGAAGGCATAATATCCAAAAAGTGACTTAACTTAAATCAGTTTGGATGCTAAATCGCCGCATCTTGCAAGTGAACGAATTCCAGGCAGCAAACAAATAAAAAAACGCTTTCGCTATTTTGTTAAGTACTGCATTCACTGAGAACGAGCAAGCACCTTACATACTACAATGGGTACATTCTGTCTGGTATCTGCTGTAGACGCCATTATACTGACTCTGCATGTTCCCGGCAGGTTGGATTTAATAATGAAGGGAGCGTTAGCAGGAAGATCTTTTTCTGGTCTAGTTGTATTGTGTGTAACGAACCAACTAAATGCGACAGTAGCCACAATGATGAATGTGATGACCTTTTTCATGAGGTGTCCTTTTGGGATTAAATATTAATTACTTTACCCAAAAGGAACCTTGATGTTGGCTAAGATGATTATAGGCCAGATACGTTTATATAGAACTGACCGTTATTATCATCTGTCTTTTGAATGTTATAGGTTATCGGTAATTCGGTTGTATTGGAAAGTTTAGATTGCTCATCCGTCAGGGTCATTTGAAGATTGGCTGCGCACTGATAAGTATCTATTGATGAGTTATGGCTTAATGTTCTGACGTTAATAACCTTTAGCAGGAGGCTGTCAGTATTGCCAGGCACCATGCCTGACATCTGCGAATTTCTGAGTTGCTCAAATTGTTTCTCTATTTGTTTGCGAGCAATATTAACAACCAGATTTTTTGCATCATCACTACTACATTTTGGCGTTTTCTCACCACAGCCAGCCAACAAACCAGCAGCTATTAATACCAGAAGCATTGTTCTTTTCATCTACAGTTCCTTCATTAATTAACGATACTTTTATTTCTTATTAAACAGACCATCCATTGTGCCTGTCGCGGAAGTCCCACAGTAATCTTCGCAATCACGAGTCATAACGCTGGCCTTGCCGTTATTGAGCTCACTAATTACTGCAACACACTGGCTGGTATTGTCATTCCAGACCCAGCGACGCTTCTGGCTTTCTCCGGCAGCTATTTGCTGTGCTGTACCCTCCATATTGCATACGCCCGAACCATCCCCCGTTGAGGCATTAATGTTGAATTCAGCATTGCCCTTTCCCGGATTCAGGGTTAGAACCGCTCCGGGTTTTACGTACTGTGCTGCTGCGACAGGTAGCGTTACGGCTACCATCAATAAGGCCAACAGTTTTCTGTTCATTAATTAATTCCCTGTTAAGTGATACGGATGTTTTTGGTGATTTTCCCCAGTGCCAGCGGTCTACGTTTTTCCACAAAGAAATAGACCACATTGAAAGCTGATTTACGGTGATTCCCTCGACCAAGAGAGGGCCAGTTGCGGAAAGATTCGATCTGTTCTTCTGAATAGGGTGTGTCAGAGAAGTCAAACAGCACAAGCAAGGCTTTGCCGTCGTGCTTCATCAATTTCTTAACTTCAGTACTGTTGACGGTCGCGGAGACATTGGAACGTGCCGCAGTTGGTTTACGTACTGCAAACTCAACGGCTATATCATCAATGACAAAATCAATGTAACCGTGCCCGGATACAGTTCCTGGCAGCTTGCTTTTTACTTCCGGTGAGACATTATCTGCAAACCAACCCAGCAAATAGCAACGTACCAGAGGTAGTAATTCCCGCTCGCTACATTCGTTCAGACGCAGTGTTTTGACAAATTCTCGCCGGTAAAGAGAGCTGAAAAAGTACTCAAAGCAATCCGTTATCTCAGTAATGGTGGTTGTCACAATGTTCTCCTTTTTGCCCACCTTTGCTCTGCTGCTCAACTGAGTGGGCTTCCAATCCAGCTTAGTTGATCTGTTGCAGCTGTTTTTGTCTATAAATGACGTAATGGTTGATTTTATGTCCATTAGTGATGTTCATGCAAGAGTAAAAAAGCCCCAGAATTCCTCTTATGGACGTTTTGGAGATAAAATGATGGTTAAACTGATGGCAGATTCAACTGATAAGCTGGTTGGACAGCGTATTCAGGCCAGACGTAAAGAAGCAGGGCTAACTGCTGCCGAACTTGCAGAGACTATCGATATCTCTCAACAACAACTTTCCCGCTATGAACGCGGAACGAATAAGATCAATATTGCTCATTTAGTCAAAATTGCTGTTGCTTTAAAAACTCCAATAAGCTGGTTCTTTATTGATTGTATGGAGGATTTAAATGTTTCTGATATCCCGATTAACTATGCCACTGGGCTTGACGTTGAATTAAAACAACGTCTCGAGCAAGTCTGGAATAAGCTAGATAACACTAAGAGGAAAAGCTTAATTATGTTTTTAGATGAGTTTATAAAATAACGGCCAAATTAGTTCTTGAGTGAAACTATTTGCATTTAAAGCATGACCCTGGTAAAATAACATTGCTGGATAGTGTCATATTGTCCAGTGGCTGATAAAAACTAATTGCCAACTTAGCATTTCATTTTATTATCCCATCCTGATGGGAGAACGTCTATCGTCTAAACAGTCAGCATGGGCAATGGTCAATTATTGGTTTGTATCATCAATTCAAATGCATATTTACCGGAATAAAAACGATGAGTGTTATCCATCAGGAAGGGCTAACTATGCCCGTCGATCAGGAATTAATAAATGTCATATTAAATGAAGCGGGAAATCCACCGCCGCATAAAGCCAAAATTACAGCCGTCAGTCTGTTATTTAAAGACCTGAGTTACAGCGCTGAAAAGGGCGGTTACCATCCTGTCGAAATACGGCTTATTTCACGCGATGATGAATGGTATTTTGATTACATTACCGACTTCAGTTATATGGGAGTGGTTTACCCCGAACTGGAAAAGGAAATTGATTTTAGCTGGAGCCAGCAATATGTCTTTCTTGCTCATGTTGGTGATCTACCTGTTAACGCCGGAAGGGAGTTGTTTGAACTCTGGCAATCCAACTTTATTCAGTATCACGCCATGAACGCTTACACCATTACTGTTCTCTGGGAAAGCTAATCCCACCACACTAATCATCACTAATTTATGAGGAATTATCTGTGACGACTGACAGAAGGATACGTGCGTCTCAACAGGGCGAACTAGACTGTCTTTGCGGTGCTTACTGTGTGGTTAACATGCTTAGTTGGCTGTTTGACGGCAGGGTGAAACGACGCCCGTTAATGAACCGGCTGATTCAGACTTATCAGCAGCGCTGGCCCTTGCATGAATGGCTGACTGAAGGAATTGAAGAAGACCGCCTGGACTGGCTGATAGCGCAGGTGTTGCAGAAAGGGTATTACAGCCGCCAGTTCCCGGTTCAAATCACCAGACCCTTTGCCGGGAAGCGGGCATTAACAGACGGGAGGCTTTTCAGGGAAATGCAGCGGTTTCTAGACGTCACTGACCATTCCCGCCTGATTATGCTCAGCGACCAGTTTCACTGGTCCCTTCTGGTCATAATGGATGAAGAAACGCTCTGTTTCTTCGACAGCAACGGGCGAACCACCATGCCCCGTAAAGCTTTCTCCCTGCGTACTGGCGTAACCCGCCGCCAGCTGTTTCCCGACGCCATTTACTTCATTGAACGAGAGTTCTGAAATGACCATGTTTACCCAACGTGAAAACCGTATCCTTAACCAGGCGCGTGACATTATCAGCCGGTACTACCAGCGTGGCGTTCAGCTCTGCTCTCCTGATGATGTCCGGCGGTGTGTGATGGTTGAGCTGGCACCGCTGGAACATGAAGAGTTTGGCATCATCCTGCTCGATAATCAGAATCAGCTGCTGCACCGCGAAATCCTGTTCAGGGGGACGTTAAACTCGGTCAGCGTTCACCCCCGCGAAGTTATCAAACGCGTACTGAAACATAACGCCGCCGCAGTCATCCTTGTCCACAACCACCCCAGCGGCGTGCCTGAACCCAGCCGTTGCGATATTAAGTTGACCAAAAAGCTTCATGAACTGCTGGAAATGCTGGATGTGCGGTTACTTGACCACTTTATCGTGGCGGGGACTGAAACGGTGTCGATGGCTGAGCGGGGGCTGGTGTGATGCTGAAAGTTACCTGGTTTAATGTACGTTATTGCGGGTTAGGCGCATGAGCAGGACTGCGTTGTGTCAGGTCGCGCCGGTGGTGCAAACCACCGTGTTCGATGCGTATATTGGCGGTCTTGCACCCTCGGGGCGGCGGGGCATCACCAGCCTGCTAAACCGCAGCGCCAGCATACTTAAACGCGGTACGGATGCAGCAGACTACCCGTGGGAGCAACTTAACTACGCCGCCGTCGCTAAAGTGCGTGCGGCATTGCTGGATGACGGTTACGCCGTGTCATCGGTTAACATGGCGCTGTCAGCACTACGGAGTATGGCGCAGACGGCCTTTAACCTCAATTACATGGATGCCGAAACGCTGGCACGTATCCGGTCAGTGAAGCGCGTGAGCGGTGATATACAGCGTAAGGGAAGGGCGTTAGACAAGCAGGAAATCCGGGCGCTGATTCAGGCCGCTAAACAGCATCCGCAACCGGTACGTCGTTGTCGTGATGCCGCCATAGTGCTGACGCTTTGTGGAACGGGCCTGCGGGCCGGGGAACTGGTTAAACTTGAGCGCCGGGACTATGACAACGGCATCCTGACGGTCAGACAGGGGAAGGGGCGTAAATACCGCGAAATTCACGTGGCGGATGCAGTGGATAAGGCTATTCGTGCATGGCTGAAAGTCAGCGCAAACGAAGCTGATAGTGCACTGTTCAGCCGAATTCAGCGCAATGGCAAGGTCGCCAGCCAGCCGCTGACAACCACCGGGTTAACGGGCATCCTGGCAGTGTTACAGCAAACGGCAGGTATTGCGCAGTTTACCCCGCATGACATGCGGCGGACCTTCATTACCCGCTTACTGGAGCAGGGCGTGGATATCAACACCGTCCGCCAGCTGGCAGGCCACAGCGACATATCCACGACGACGCGCTATGACTGTCGTGGTGAGGAGATGAAAATCAGCGCCAGTAAATGCATCAGGTGTTTTTAGCTGTTGAGCCGTTTCCAGACTCGGCTTCAGTTTTATCTTCAGCACTTAACCGCGCATACTTTTGATTCTGGACTTTAATCAGTGCATTGATATTTTCAGGCTGAAGCATCCACGCAACATCCTCACGCGCCCATTCTTTACCGTCAGAGAGACGTTTTAACCGGGGTTTCCATATTCCATACTCATTAAGTTTTTTTGCTACCGAAGCATATTTCTCACGATCTGACTCCCCCGTATGAAGCTTGTCAAAACGACCTTTTACAAGCTGGTAAACAGTATAGATTTCCAATGCCTTAGGGGACCTGGCTGGAACTATCATGGGGTACTCCTCCAGCCCAGAAATCCCGTTTAGCTCTCCCTCATTGAGCAGGTCATTAAACATGTGATTCACGCAGGCACTCAGCACATCCGCCGCTTTCTCTGCGTCGAATTTATCCGGGCTAAAACCCGCTCCCGTTAGTTTCCGGGCAATCAGTGCCAGTTTTTGCCGGGTATCCCGTCCCAGATAAAGCTTCTTCTCCAGAAATTCAAAGACCTCGTTACTGCTTTTCCGTTCCCGGTGGCATTTAGCGTCAGCCTTTTTGCTTTGGTTACCAATCACAGCTCACCTCCATGAGAGTGTTGTGTTCAAAATATCATCATTGAGCCTCAGTGGCCAATAGCCCTTGATGTGATCGTTTTGGTGCCAGAAATAAGTGTTCTCGAATGACATCCACATTAAAGATGCCCTTAAAGTGCTCAACGAAGGCATCGTTGAGTGAATCCTTGCGTTTTTTAGTGGTTGTAAATAACCCCGCTCCTGAAACAGCTCAAAGGAGCACAAGCATGAACACCAACCGTATTTTGCGTAAAAAAGAGGTTCTTCATCTGACGGGGATCTCGTCAGCGACGTTGTACCGACTCATCTCGAAAGGAGTCTTTCCTTTGTCAAAGAAGCTAACGGGCGACAGTGGCCGGGCGGTGGGTTGGCTGGAGAGTGATATCAATAACTGGGTTAACAGTCGTATGCAGGCGGGAGAATAAAATGAAAGAGATAATAGCTAAAACAAGTTCTGCGAAAGAAATAGCAGTCCCCTGGTTTGAAACCATGGGGAAACAGGTTGGGTTATCGAAACGTGCTACCGCTGCCATATTAAGGGAACAACAGTTGCGGATACGTAAGCTTAACCGGGTATCTGCACGGATTTTGTCTGATGCCATCAAAAGAGGGGAGCACTGGTGGAAGGATGAGTGCAACATATACGGTAAAATAGCGTGTATTCTTGACAGGTGTAAATACATCCCATGTGGAAGTGGAGCCTGTGCGCAATGTAACGCTGCTAAACAATTACATTACCAGGGCGTTTCGGTGGGGAATAGTTTACCGGGTCATACGACGTTAAATTTAGATTATTTAAGGCCGACTGATGATGAATATTCATCTGGCTGGACTGCAAATGACTTAGTTGAACGGCATCAGGATGGTTTTTAATACTCAACAGGATATAGCAATTTTGCCTGAATAAAAACCGGACACATTACCCTGTTGCTTTACTCAGGTGGCAGGGTAATGAATACAACCAGGAATATTAAATGAACGAATCTTATTACTTCAGAACATCAGACCCGGATTACATTCGCCACGCACCGTCAAGGCTTGAGATTTTAAGTAAAGCATTCCCCACTATTATTACGCAGCAGGAAAGTGAGCATGAATTGCAGCGTCTTATTCATTTACTAAAACTGAAAGGCAGCAATCGCTGCTATGACGTCATTGCCCAAAAACTCAGGCAGTGCAGAAACGGATCTCCATGCAACAGTCTTATATGCCCGCACTGCCAGCGGGAACGCATTCTGGCGCAATTGGCGATGTTGTCTGTCCCGCCGGGGAATTCAGCAGAATACGTGGGAGTGGTCCTGTTTTTCAACAAGGATACGCAAACTCCGCCGCCATGGAAGAACACCGATGCGCTCAGGGCGCAAATCGGTCGTTACAAGCAGAGGATAAGCCGGGTACTTAACCGCTTGGGGTACGCCGGTCCGGCCACAGGCACCTTTAGTATGATGCGCCATATGCCTGATGGCCTAGAAGCGCGTATTTTCTGGGTTCCACAGTTGTGTTTGTTCCTGCCCAATGACAGTACGTTGATTAAGGGGCTAAAAGCGCATATGTCGCGAAGTGGTGGGGCATTCATCGATTCGTCGACTGTCAACACGCCGGTGATCGGGCTCAGGTATAAAGACCCCGCAAGGCTGCTTTCATGCGCCCTGAATCCAGTCTGGCACAAAGCAGATTACACACTGACTGATAAAGGCGCTCTTGTTAAGTCAAGAATGGAGCCACTGAAAGGCCGGACACTGTTAAAAAGCCTGCTTACCCTGGACTCACTCGGAACAGGTGTCGTTTCTTTTTCGTTTGGACAACCCCCAGGGAAAGTGCACTGATTTACCGGTAATGCAGCAACTGCAATGCACTTCTGCTGTTGATTAAATTGCAGTGGAACGACGAATAACACCGGCGACCACTGCAATATTGTTGTTGTAAAACTGCAGCGCTGGCCAGTGATTTTGATGGTGTTGATGCACTTTAAAATTCCAACTGTTCCGATTTTAACTTAACCGTATGTTTTCTTTAGGGTCTTACGGATGCCTCTGCGCACCCGATCCTTGCCATCAACTGACGAGTTAGCGCATCTACGAGGGGTTTTTGCGTTTCTGCCAGTGAATATTCTACACACAATGGGGGGAGCGGTCAGCGAGCACCATTGCCATTGAGCGCAACGGAGAGCCCGGGGACATGAAGCACTACGGAGGCCTCATCCCCTTCCACTGTTATAAAACGACACGGCGAACGAGCGCAGCGAGTGAGGGAAGGCGTCAGCCTGACTAAGGGGAAAGATTTGCGACCGGAGTGGAGCAAATCATGGGCGGAGCCCGTCCTCGCGACTGGGGTTTTGACTTTCAAATTGCCCGACCTAAAAACTGGTGAAATGGTCTGCGTAAGAGTCCGCGTAATGTTCAATGTAATAGCTGATGCAACAACACCATGCTGAGACGGGACAGTGAATACAGAAAAGGATTATCCAGTGAAGATCCCGAAGTGGGTTTATGACCGTATTACTGAAATAACAGGCTGTGTAGTAGGGGATACGCAATGGGCGGTCACCCGGCGGCAGACATTGCGCCATTTCCTGGCCCACATATGGCTGGAGACTGACGATGATGGGTGGACTATATGCACTGTCCGGGATATCCGTAGCTGTTACGCCAGCCTCTTGGGACTGTGTGAAATTAGTTACCAGGGACAGTGTTATATGTCCACTCTGGTCGATTTCCTGCAGACACTGCCGGATATTGAGTTTCGTAAAGGGAAAGCGTGCGTGGATGCTAAAAAGCGTAAAGCCAGTGCATGGCAGTTCAATCCCAGGAGGTCAGTGTCTGCTTTGGGTAAGTTAAATCTGGTTGACGTGGATACTGGTGAGTCTGTCTGTCTCAAAGCCCTGCTTAAGGGGAACGGGAAAGCTCCCGGGCATGCGATAGATGTTGAGAAACGCCAGACTGCGTTGAAGGTACGGGAAAAGGCGTTCCTGGGGAAGGTTGCGCGGGGGCGCATGAGTATACAGTTTGTTAAGGCATTACGTAGCCGGGAGCCTGATGCCTATTACCGCGCAGGTATACGCAGCCTAAACCATCTCTACAATGGCAGGATTGAGGGACAATATGTTACTTACGACCATTATTATCGTCTGACGTTTGGAGGGCGGTATTACGATCAGGCGTTCCAGAATCTGCCCAATGAGTTCAAAGCTAAATTTCGGACCGGGTTGCTCAACTATGACATCGAAGCCTGCAATCTGGCCTGTCTGAACCATCTGTTCAGGGAGTATGAGGTCGATTACCGTGTGAAGTCATCGATATATAAAACCATGATGGAACATACCGGGCTGACCCGTAAACAGTGCAAACAGATGGTCCATACCACCACCTACAGAATTGGGCGTGTGACTATTGGTGTTAATGATGGCCTTGGGGCAAAAGTGTATCAGTGGTGCGGTAACAGGAGGAAAAAGGCGCTGAAGATTCTGCGTTGGTGGAACCAGTATGTCAGTCCGTTGAGATGCGCGCTTGAGTCATTGCTGGAACGTGTGCATGGCGCGCACCGCAAGAGTTGTTCATCACCGCGTAACTATCACCGGTACGCCAATGAAGTCGGATTGATACTGGATCTGAATAGTGAGGAGTATCAGCGTGAAAAGACTCACTATCAGCAATATGCGCGGAATAAGGTACTGTTGGCGTTTATGATCTGTGGTGTGGAGCAGGCATATATCCGTGAGGTAGTCAGTCTGAACCCTGGTCGTGTCTGCATGCTCGATCACGATGGGGTAGTGGCAACGGGCGCGCTTTCATTGCCGGACTGGCGGGGTTTCACGATGAAGGTGAAGGACTAGCTTGCTTTCTTGAATTTAACTATCTGCGATCTCTGATAAGGGCGTATTACGTTGTCAATCATAATGGGATATGCGCATTGGAGCACGATGTGCATATCCAGCAAGTGATCCACGTCCGCTTTGAGCGAACAGCGGACCTTCAATCGAAGTGATGAATTAACAAAGTAAGCTCTCACGCTATTTCAATATCACTTTTTTTTAGAAAACAATTTGGTGCGAACATTCTTCAAAAATTCGCTATAGCGCATTCCGCTGGCTGAGATGATAATGCGCTGAGCAAGCATCAGCCCTGCCGCCATATACAAAAACGCCAGCAACCAGGTAGAGAAGTGAATCTCCGTATTCACGGCTATATAGTGGAGGGTATGGTTATAAATAGCTAACTGAAATGGCTCGGGATTTGGCGGGAGTAATTTTCTCAAAGCGTGAAGGAGTGAAACCAGAAAATGTCGGTGTCTTTAGCGGCCGTGCTCTTGTTTCATACAGAGCACTGCTGACTGCCGCGAGCGGCTGATCGCAGGCCCCCCCCGGGGTTCAATAGGAAAATCCCGCTAGCACGTTACTGCAGCTACGCAAATGAATGACCTGCCCGTAACAAATTACGCTAACACCCGCGAATGTCAGGCTCCCTTCAACAGGTGTAAAAGCGCCTCCCCCGACACTTTACGGCGGTGCACGTCATCATGGCAGACATTACAGAGCGTAATTAAGTTATCCAGCGTATTTTCACCGCCGTCAGCATGATGCTCTATATGATGCAATTCAAGGAACGTTCGGGGGTCATTTGCTGTTTTACGGGCGTGCAACCAGCCACAGTTCCGGCAGGCGTGATGATCGCGCTCAAGGACGGCTACGCGCACCGGATCAGGAATTTTCCGGTCATGTACCTCAGCCTGACGATCTTCCTCAAGCAAATAGGCCCCCACTTCAAGCTCCGGTCGGCCTGAATTCCTGGTGGCAATCGGCCAGCCCTCTTCGGTACGCAGCTCACGTGTACGGCGGGCCCATTCCTTACTGTCGTTTGCAAGATAACGTAACTCTTCGCCCGTTACCGGACGGCCAACGTTTTTACGCAGATAGGAGAGAATTTTGTCTTTCGTCGAAAGCTTACTTCGCCGCAGAACATTAGCCTCATTCCATCGCAGGGCGGCCTCCCTGTCCTGTCCTGTTCTGTTGTCATCAGCGCATAGACATCCGTTTTAAGAGCGGTCATTGTGCGGGCCTGGAGTTCCTCCAGCGTTATCTCATCCTGTTCAATCATTTCCTTCAGCGTGGTACCGCTTAATACGGACCAGCCAAACTGGACCCGGAGCTCTCTTATCCGCCGCGCATACTCACTTATCCCAGCCACCACCATCAGTTCATCCCCGTGAATGATGACGCGCGGATATTTGATGAGATAAGCCAGAATACGGTCGCGTGCCGAATTACAGCCCTCCTCATGCATCAGAGAGCTGCCGAGATCCCGCAGCAGATGGTTGGCAGGGATGAGAGAAAGAACCTGTTCCCGCAGGGAGTCCTCTGCGAGCTTGTGTTCAAAATCGGTAATTAACGCTAGGAGCTGTTTACGCAGCGTTTCCGGTTCGCTCTTCTTCGATCTTCTCGCCATGTTGAATCTGATATTCCATTAAAGTAAGCACATAGGTCGCAATTGTTTGCGCAAACACGGGCGGAACCGCGTTTCCAATCTGACGTGCGATCTCGGTTTTTGATCCAAGGAAAACAAAATCATCCGGGAAACTCATCAGGCGCGCCGCTTCCCGGTGCGTAATTGGGCGGTGTGATTCCGGATGCAGATAACGCCCTTTCTCGGGTTTGAAGAACTCGGTGCGAATCGTTACGGAAGGACGTTCCCACCACAAACGGCCAAACAAATCCGTACCACCGGACGTTTTTTTGATCCAGCAGGCAGGCGTAATATCGGGTCTGTTTTTTTGTAAGTCGAAACGGTTCCCGCCGACCGGCACAGCACGATAACGCTCCTGAGACAGTGCAGTCGGGTTTCGCCCAAAATGCAGATCTAAAGGCGGAGGCAGATCGCGCACTTCTGTACCAACCGGCTCCGGTAAATCACCGATGAATTCTCTGACCGTCAGCCAGGCAGGCAGATCTCCGGCTTTATCGGGATGCCGATGCGACGGCGCAGGCGGGAACGCAGGGATGCCCCCCCGCACAAAACGGTCTTTCTTAATGCCGATCGCAATGGCACGTTTACGCGTCTGGGGGACACCATAGTCTGCCGTATTCAGCACAGAAGGGTTGAGAAGCAAAAAGCCCATACTCTCCGCACGTTCACGGATATCCTGGAATTCATCACTGGTTAACAGACCCGGGACATTTTCCATCACAAAGACAGAAGCGCCCGATCGCTCAATGATGTCCATGTACGGTTCCCAGAGCGCGCGTCGATGGTCTCCTTCCCGGTTTTTATTGAGTAAACTGAACCCCTGACACGGCGGCCCACCGATAACAATATCCGCTTCAGGCACGGTATTTTCCGTGATCCACTCTTCTATGTTGGTGACGATGCCATGCTCGCCAAAGTTGGCGTTGTACGTTCTGATGGCCGCCTTATCATTGTCCAGAGCCAGAACGCTTTCAAAATGAGCGCCATTCTTCCCTTTCATGAAGCCGCAGGACAAGCCGCCAGCGCCACAAAACAGATCAATGATCTTTAATTTATTGGTTTTACTCATTCAGACAGTATCCCGTATCCCGCTTCAGTCTCGACAGATAAGTCTATCATAAAGTGAATCTGTATGTATGCACAGTACCACCAGTGGAAACTTGGCTCAGATGAAGTGCCAACGCGCGTATGGGCTGAATGTCCGTTTCTGGCACAAAGTGGACCCTGAGGAATGAGTTCTATCCTTGTGGTTCACTAAGTGCAGCAAGTTCTACTCGAATCCTGCTACCCATTTGTCCAACATATCCGCCCATTCCTGCATCATCACTTTACGCTCATCAAGATAAGTTGCATGGTTGTATGTGCGACGAACATTGTTGGTATCAGCGTGCGCAAGCTGAGCTTCGATAGCATCAGGTCGATAGCCCATCTCGTTTAAGCGGGTACTTCCTGTGGTTCTGGTTGCATGTGGGCTATAAGTACCGCTCCAGCCGAGGCTTTTAAGTAGTTGACGCAGCGAGTGTGATGTCATCGGGCCACGCGGGTTATCACGGCCCGGAAAGAGATGGTGTCGATGCCCGGTTAATCCCTGTAGTGTTCTGAGCATGTTGACAGCCTGGGAGGGAAGGGGAATAACGTGTTCTCTGCGAGCTTTCATTCGCGTTGACGGAATCGTCCACAGTGCGTTATCGAGATCGAATTCTGTCCATTCTGCTTCGGTGGCTTCCGCAGGACGCGCTAATGTCCACCACATAAGCCACATGCAGTAGTTAACTTGGTACGAGCCACGACTATTGTCAAAACAGTTTAATAACTTTCCGATTCGCTGAGGATTCAGTGCTTGTTTGTGCTGTGTCTTATTAGCCGGAAGGGCCTTGCGCACAGGCCATACGGGATCGCTATCAGCTCTAAGCGTCGCGACTGCCAACTCAAAAACTGATGAAATGGTGCGGCGGGCTTCAGCGGCAACGGTCGGAGCGCCGCGCTTAGCCGTTTTCTGAAGAATTTTAAGAATGTGGTGCGGGGTGATTTCCCTGATAGGAAGTTTGCCGATGGCGGGGAAAACTACACGCTCAAGCATATCAAGGCGGCGAGTTTTGGTGATTTCGGCCCAGTCTTTCATCTGCAACCACTCTTTGGCGATCAGCTCAAAGGTGTTAGATGCGTCATTGACCTTGCGAATCTTATCTAACTGACGAGCCTGTGTCGGGCTAATTCCATCTGCGACTTGCTTACGCGCTTGCTCGCATTTCTCGCGAGCTTCGGCAAGTTTGACCGTCGGGTACTCACCCAGCGCAAACATGCTGGATTTACCGTTGAGTTTAAACCGATAGCG